>Ga0105050_10000621_pt1 | contig 54613 bp, 29 predicted proteins | sample FRY01_FD_78088 | JGI IMG/M metagenome (GOLD analysis project Ga0105050, IMG submission 78088) | Freshwater microbial communities from Lake Fryxell liftoff mats and glacier meltwater in Antarctica - FRY-01 | ecosystem: Environmental > Aquatic > Freshwater > Ice > Glacier meltwater ...
ACCATCCCCCCAGCCATCGCGCGGGCACTCCGGCGCCGCGACGGCGGCTGCCGCTTCCCCGGGTGTACTTGCGAGCGCTTCGTTGACGGACACCACGTCATCCACTGGGCCGACCGGGGGCACGACCAGGCTCGATAACCTCGTGCTGCTGTGTCGTCGCCACCACGGCCTCGTCCACGAAGGCGGTTTTATGGTCGCGTCCGACGGTGCCGGCGGGTGGCACTTTGCGCGCCCCGACGGCACGACGCTCCCTCGGTTCTTTGCCGCCCACGCGGTCACAAGGGGCCAGCTCGTGGCGTCCCAGAATGGTATGGATCTCTCGCCCCTATCACTCCGGCCCCGCTGGCGCGGCGAGAAGATGGACGACACTATGGCTCTCGGCGCCCTCCAGACCCTCGCGAGACGGGCGCGGCTGGCGGCCTGATGGACGGTGGGCGCTTGCCCATCACGCCGCTTGGCCGAGGATCGTGTCCAGAGCCTCAACGAGCTATGGCAACTACAATAATCTTCTCCAGAAATTCGACGGGGGCCGGTTTATCCCGACCTCCCCTAACCTTGCAGCTGAGGCCGAGCCACGCAAGGAAGAGTCCGGCCGCCCCTTGTCGAGATAATGCTATAAAATCAACGGAATAAACATGCAAAGAGGCACAGATCTGATACGGATCCGATGCTGACAAAATACGTCACACTGCTGTGGGCGAGACCATTTGGACAACCGTCAAATGCCATGAACGCCGCGACACTACACGCCGCTTGCCGGTTCGAAACGTTGACCGTCTTTGGGGGAGGCGGTTCTCCAACCAAGTTCATCGCGGCACCGCATCGATGCCGCGGTCAGGGCCAGTTGCGGCGACTGTCGCCCTCGCTGTCAACCTGGCCGCCTCAAGACTAATAAGGACTGCACGGTGTTTACGAAACCTAGCCTACCGGCGCGAAATCATCCCGGGACCGGCCATTCACTCGGTACAGCAGGGGTTCGTGCAGCAGGTATCCACCGCGACCCCGTCCGGAAGGCGATAGGACGGGCTCCTCGATGCACCAAAGGACACCGAGAGCCCGCTGGGGTTCTGCGTGAAGGTAGCCTCCGTTGGCCCATGGCCGATCACGTCGCCGCCGCAGTTGACGCGACCAAGCTCGTCACCGACAGGCCCCGGGTCGGCGCAAGACCACTCGAAGGGGAAGGCGCCCGTCGTCGGCGTCGTAAAGATGGTCTCGACCCGACCCGATGCGTCGTTGATCGCGTGACGGCCACATTGCAGGGCGCCTTCCGCGTCCGTGAACGGGATCTCGAAATGCACATATGGGTAGGTCGCGTTTGCTTCGACCCGCCCGTCGTTGGCGGCGAATGACGCGGTGCTGGCGGTCGCGTCGACCACGACGCGACAATTGGCGGGGGCCGTATCGGCCAGCCCAAAGGCCATGTTCCAATAGCACTTTTCAACGTTCGGGAGGGCCTCGCGCCCGCGATACAGACCGGTCTGAAAGAACAGCGGGCCCACCGCGCCCTGATTGCCCTCAAGCCCCTGCTGGGTGCCAAGCGGGGACAGCCAGTAGGGCGTCGTGACACCGCCCTCCTCGCACGCGACATGGACATCGGACATGTGAAGCCACGTCGGCTCCCCCTCCCCCGCCGTGCATGCAAACGCCAGCACCATCGTCGTGTCTCGCAGTGTGGTCTCTGGGTTATGTAGCAGCTGCAACGGTGGCCCGTCGTCCCCGCGACAATCGAACTTCGCCGAGCAGAAGATGCCCGAAAACACGACGCCGACGTCGAAAAAGCCCTGCTTCGCGTCACGCAAAATGGTCAGATTGAACGTGACCGGCGTGTCGGCGTTCTCAGTACATACGACCTGCTGCTCGACCGGCGTCGGATTCCGCCAGGTCTCGCGGTCGATGAGCGCTCCCTCATCGCTGTAGATATCGTTCAGCGTCAAGCGCACGAACGCCGTTCCGGTGTCAGCATCGCATGGACCCACATAGGACAGCGACCCCCGGCCATCGCCAAATCGTTGCGACCGGATATTGTCGCGACGCACGACCAGCTCGCCAGAGCCAGCCGGGTCTCCGTTCCAGATCTCGATCGTGTAGGCGGCATCAGTGACCGCGTCATAGCCGAGCGCGCCGACGGTGACCGCCACGCGGGCGGTGGGTTGCGGCGACGGCGTCTGTCCACATGCGCTCAACGTCGAGGCTAGCAGTGAGCAAAGACAAAGGTTGCTGTTCACTGCACGACCTCCCCTGGACAGAAGAGCCCCTCGTAGATCTTCAGCGTCCCCGGAAGCGGCGCCCCAGGGTCCGTGTCGCAGGTGACGACCCCATCGACATTTTGGGTGCAGCGGATGGTTCCGACCGGATTACCGTTCGCGTCGGACGCGATCGCATAAGCCACAGTGGGCTGGTCGGCACCGCAGACGATATCCGGGATTTGCTCCCACGCCTCGTCGCAGGTCGTCGCGAACGTTCCATTTTGGCAATACTCCGTGCCTGTCGAGTTGCCGCACATGCCATCTCCGCATGGGACACTTTGGCGCAGGATCGTGCCATCGGGCAGGCCGGCGCAGTCCGAGAGACAATCCGGCACCCCGTCTAGGTCTGTGTCGGTATCCGCCGTCCCGCAGCCGCACTGACCGGGGGCGGCCTTCAGCGGGTCGGCCGGGCAGAGATCGATGCAGTCCGCGACCCCGTCTTGGTCTGTGTCGGTCTCGGCCGCTCCGCAGCCGCAGTCTCCGGGCACGACCTTGGCCGGGTCGGCGGGGCAAAGGTCGATACAGTCGGCGGTCGCGTCGCCGTCGCTGTCGATCTCTGCGATACCACATCCGCAGATGCCCTCCGCCGTCTTCGCCGGGTCCGCCGGGCACCCATCGAGGCAGTCGGGGGTGTTGTCGCCGTCGCCGTCGGTATCCGCGATGCCGCAACCACATGCACCTGCAAGTAGTTTATCCGGGTCGTTCGGGCAGGCGTCGTTGCAATCCAACGCGCCATCGTTATCCGAGTCGACATCAGCGACGCCGCAACCACAGACGCCTGGGACAAGCTTGGCCGGGTCGTCGGGACACTCGTCGATGATGACATCGAATGAGACGGTCGTCGCCGATTGACCGCCAAAGCCATCCTCAACCGTGACCTCGAACACGAGAGTCGTCTCACCCGGCGGCGGGGCCACGGGCGTCGTGAACGTCGGTGTAGGAGTGTCGGCGCCGAAAAGCGCGACGGAGGCACCCGAAAGCTGCGTCCAAGCCCACGTCAACGAATCGCCATCGGGATCGACGCTTGCCGTCGCGTCCAGTACCACGGTGACATCTTCAAGGACCTCACCACCAGGGTCGGCGACCGCCACGGGGTCGGTATTGATGTTATTCAACTGAACGGACACAATATCGAGCGCGGTTCGGGGGCCACCGCAGTCCTCAGGGAGGGCGACGTCCGTCACGGACAACTGCAGCACCACGGCTTCGGAGACGCTCGCGCCGCCGAGGTCGAGCAGAGGCGAGTCGAAACTAGGCGTCCGCGTGTCGGCCCCGACCAGCGTCACGGCAGGCCCGGACACCTGCGTCCATGACCACGTCAACGTCTGGGCCTCCGGGTCGAAGCTGCCGGAGCCGTCAAGCGCCACGGACGCGCCTTCATCGACCGTCTGGTCAGCCCCGGCCGCGGACGTAGGGAAGGCGTTGCCGCGGAGCGTACGCACAGTCACATCGTCGGTTCTCCAGAGGTCACCATCGTCGGCACGAACCCGGAAGACCAGGTCATCAAACGCTAGGCCGCTTGCCGGGCGAGGTGCCTGGAAGGAAGCCTGGACGGTCGCGGAATCGGTGAGGGTCACGCTTGTACCGCTTCGCTGTAACCAGACAAATGACAAGGGCTCGATGTCGGGGTCGTAGGACGCTGAGGCGTCTAAGACCACCGCGTCGCCCTCGCAGACCTCGACATCCGCGCCGGCATCCGCCACAGGAGGCTGATTGCAGTAGGGATTCTCTTTGTCGGTCGGCACGGGCATGAACGGGATGAACGATGTCGCGGTGCCCGTCAATGTGTCGCCGGTACCGCCGACGTTGGTCACGTGTTTCGGGCCGGTCGCCGAACGCCAATAGTTGGAGGTCGCGACGATCGGGCTGCCGCCGACCGACATGCCCGTGCCGTTGGCGCAGATATCGGAGGCCGCGACGGTGATGCGCGGATCGCCGAACTCCAGGCCACGGAGCGTTGTGCCGACCGCCGGGATGCCCGACAGGGCCGTGCCCAGGGTCACAAAGGGCGAAGATATGGCCGTCACAACCCGGTCCTCGTCGCCGCCCGGCATGCCGACACGCAGCGTGAGACCGGTCGAAACGTAACTGAGGTTATTGACCCGAAAGCGCGTCGCGGTGTTGGTAGCGTCAGCCACGACCGCCATATTAACGATCATCGATCCACCGTTCAGTACCACGCCCGTCGTGTTAGCGCCTATCACTGAATCGGCGATGGTGACGCGGTCGCCGGTCGTGACGAACACCCCGTTCGCGCGACGCGACGCGGTGCTGCCCACGATGGTATGATCCTGCCCGCCGAGCAAGATTCCGGTACCACGACAATAACCAGTGGTATCCACGTTCTCGAAACGAATCCGGCGGTTGTTGGTATCAGTAGCGTTGATGGCATTTCCATTGCTGCGAAGGACCATGTCGCGGAACACCAAGTCGTAAATCGTCCCCAACGTGTTCACCTGCACGAGATTTCCAGCTATCGCGGCGAACATGTCGCCGCGAACTGTCATCGGCGTCGATAGAGTCTGTAGCTGGAGACCAACGGCACTGTTAGTGAGGCTGAGATTCGACAAGGTGGGGGGTACCGCCGGAGCCGCGAGGGAGTCGATATGGAAGGCTGCCGTGGAGGCGCCGTCAGCACTGAAGTTATTGACGATGGCGCCCGGCGTCGCGGAAAAGACCCCGCCGTAAGCGCGGTTGTGGGCCGTCACGTTGTCGACGACTATACCGGCACCGCGCAGATAGAGACCGTAGCCGCGCCCCTGACCGTCGGCATTTAACCGCCGCAATGTCAGATTTGAGGTGTTATAGGCATAGACGCCGTTGCTGCGTGATTCCGAGAGATCGAGGTCCTGAAGTGTGAGATTCGACGAATAGCTGGCGTTAATCGCCGTCACGGAGCGCTTGATGTCGAGGCCTATCGAGGCATCCAGAGTGGCGGTGACGCTGTTGTTGTACCAGTAAAGGCCGGTCGCGTTGTCGGCGATGGTTAGGCCGGAGAAGGCCGGTGGAACCCCAGCTGTGCCGAGCCCTTGAAAGTATAGCCCGGTCGCCGAGAAGCGGCTGGTCAGGTTGTTGGCTTGGATGGCGCTCATGGCGGAGAAATCGAGCCCGGTCGTTCTGTAATCGGCCGTGATGTTGGCCAGCACAGTCCCCGTCGACCCGCCTAGCTGAACGCCAAAACCCACGCCGTTGCCGGACGCGTTCAAGTTCTCGAGGCGTAGGCCTGGGCAGATATAACCGCTGGAAAGCCCCGCAGTGGGATTGTTGAGCTGCAGGAAGTTTCGAATCGTGAGGTTGGCATTGAGATTCCCGAGGGCGATGCCGTATGTCGAGTCGCGGACGTCGATACCGTCGGTGCCGTCGATGACGGTCGGCAGGGCCCAACTCTGCAGGTACATGCCATAGGAGTTGTTACGAAGATCGAGATTCGAGAGGGTCGGTGGGGTGTAAATCGCCGGGGTATTCGGCGTCGCGTAGAGGTAGAGGCCAACGCCGCCGCTGTTGGCGGTAATCGCGCTAGCCTCGAAATTTCCGACGGTCGCGCCGTAGATGGCGTTTGAGCGGAAGAGCGACGAGATGTTGCTGATCTTGTGATTGAATCCAGATAGATAGAGACCACTTCCGCCGAGACGGACGGGCGTCACATCGATATTGTCGAACTCGATGTCGCGATTTGAGGTCGCGCCCGAGCACGAGACGCCATAGGCCGATCCGTTCAAGGCGAGGTCACTAAAACGGGCATATTGAACGTTGTTGAGCAGGACGCTGGTGTCATTATCGTGAAGGCTACGGATGGTCCCAGACGGAAGGGACGCCGACCAAGGACCGATCTGAAAGGGTGTCCCAGGGGTCCCAGACAGGCCATTGATGGACAGTCCCGTGAGGTTGCGGTCGAGGGAGATGTCGGTGAGCGTCAGCGGCAAGGTGCTAGTCGTAAGCGTCAGGCCTATTCCAGCGCCGCCGTTGATGTTGATGCGCCGCAGCGTGGAGTTCGCGAGGAGGTTCGTGAAGAGACCAGCCGTGCGCCGCGCGCAGACGAGATCTTCTACGATGTGGCCGGTTCCGCTTAGAGCGAGTCCAGTGGAGGCGGCGCGATTCACCGAGAGGTCGAGGTTCGAGAAGACGAGGTTCGCGTTCGTCGCGATATTGGCATTGATCGCGGCGCCCGCGATGGGAATGGTCAGGTCGACAAAGCGCGCGTTCTGGACATTGGTCAGGTGGATACCTGTGCCGCAGCCGTCCAATGCCGTGATCGCGCCTGAAGTGCCATTATATTGCGTCACGGTCCATGCAAGGCTCGGGTCGGGCGCGAAGTTCTGGATCTGCAAGCAAGTGGCAGAGTTTACGAGGTTAAGGTCATTGAGCACGAGCGGCACCATGGCGTTCTGGATGTACAAGGCCGTCGTGCCCGCGTTGTTCACCCGGATGTCAGACATGCTGAGGTTGGTCGTCAAGTTCGTGATGATGCCGTTTAAGCGATTATTGGAGGTCACTGCCTCGACGACATGGTCGTTCCCGGAAAGCCACATGCCCGTGCCGAGGCGCCACGCCCCCGAGACGTCGATATTCGTGAAGGCCAGGTTCCGATTCGTCGACACTTGGGCGGCGATGCCGTTTGTGAGTGCATCGATCGTGAGGTCGAAGAACCTCGCGTTCCGAACATTGCTGATGGCGATGCCCGTCCCGTTCTCGGCCAACGATACAATAGCGCCCGTCCCGGCGATGCTGTCCCAAGGACCCATGTCCAGCGGCGCCCCGACGATATTCAGGTCGCGCAGAGACAGGGCCGTTGCGCTGCGCGTGAGCTCGAGCTTTTCTAGCACGACGGGATGGCTGTTTTCCAGACGCAGCGCCTCGGCGCTGGCCGCCGAGGCGGTGATGCCAGATATTACGATGCTAGGCGCCGAGCGTATGTCGAACGCGAAGGATCGGTAAAGGCCCGTGAGGTTGGAGAGGGTGTGCCCCGATCCGCCGAGGCTGAGACCGGTGCCGCCGAGCCAGCGCGGGGTGACCTCGAGATCCGAGAAGGTGAGGTTTGCGTTGGTCGTCGCGGTCGCGTTGATGCCGTAGGCCGTGCCGTCGAGGCCTGTAAACGGACCCCGAAAGACCATGTTCCGGACGTTCGCTTCGAAAAAGATGGCCGTGGCACTTCGGCGAAGATCGACGAGGGTCGTGGCGTCTAGGACGAGACCGTCGCCGTCCACATTATTCAGGCGGAGCCCCCAGGTTGTGCCATCGGTCAACCGGAGGTCGGTGAGCGCGAGCGGGGGCATGACGGTGAGGATGTGTAGGCCAGCCGAGTTGCTCGAGTTCGCGGTGAAACTCGCCACCGCGACATCAGTGGCCGCCGTGACATAGGCCCCTCGCGAGCGGTAGGAGGCGTCGACATCCGTGATGCGGTGGCCGATGCCGCCGGTGATCCAGATCCCGTCGCCTCCGACCCATGTGCCAGAGATATCGAGGTTTTTGACCGTTACTGCGTCGCGGGCGTTGGCGAGGATGACTGTGGCGGCCTGAGGCGCGATGATACGGAAGCGCGAGGGGCCGCCGTCAATCGTGAGGTTGGCCGCGCCGACGGTGATCGCGGTGGCAGTGATACCGCTACAATCCAGGTCACTCGTCAGGGTGAGATCGCTGACGATAGTCGCGCCGCAAGGCCATGGCGGTGTTGGCGCCGGCGGATTGTAGTTAGCGCCGACTTGGGTGAGCCCGAGGCCTGCGGTGTCGACGGTGACATCGGGTGCTGCGGTGAGACTGATGGCGGTCGGGCTGCCGGCCAGCGTCACAATGGCGCCATTCGGGTTGGTGGCGGCGCTATAGGGGCCGAGGAGTGCGCTGCCGGTGCCGGCGACCGTCGTCATACGGAGGCCAATGCGATTGTCGGCGAGTGTCAGGCGCTGCAGGGTCGCGGGCAGAGTCGTGGTGGTCATCTGAACACCCACGGTAATCGTTCGAGATACGTTGACGTCGCGCAAGGTCGGGTTCGTCGTGATGTCGGCAAAAATTCCGGTATCTCGGAGGCTGGCCGTGACGCGCTCGGCGATGTGATTGGCTCCGACGAAGCGGAGGCCTGTTCCGAAGCCGACGCCGCTGACATCGAGGTCGACGAAGCCGTTGCCGGTGCCGACCGAGTTGATACCATAGGTGCGGCCGTCAAGCGTCAGGTTGTGGACGCGGGTGTCGTTCATGGTCTGAAGATAGATCGACGTCAAACATCCCGTGATGGACGTAATGGCCGAGGGTCCGAGTGTCCACGGGGCACCCACCGAACCTCCAAAGTTGAAGAGGCGCAGGCCGGTGCCATTGTTGTCGAGGACGAGGCCGGACATGGCCGGGGGCACGAAGCCGGGCGTCACGGTGTGCCCTTCGAGGGACAGGCCGTGGGATGTGTTGTTGGTGGCGGTGAGGTTTTCGATGGTGAGATTCGAGGTGGCGACGCCGAGGACCCCGTTCGCACGGTATTTGGCTGTGACGTTCCGAATCACGTGGTCTGGACCTCCGTAATAAAAGGCACCGGCGGCATTGCCGCTGAGTAAGCCTATCTCGAGCCCGTTGCCGTAGCCGGGACCCGAGACGTCGAGGTCCTCGAAGAGAAGCGAAGTATTCCCAAGATAGGCATAGATGCCTGCGCCTGCGGCGGGCAGGACGAGGTTCCGGAACGTGATGTTCGCGCTCCCCGAGACGTAGATACCGCGATTCGCGGTATTGGGCCTGTAGTTCCGAATCGAAAAGTCGCGGAAGGTCAGATAAGAGCTGGTCGAAATCGAGACGCCGGTACCGCAGTCGTCGAGGTTGGCGATGATCCCGGTGTCGGTGGCTATATCGTATTTGTTAAACACATAGGGTGCTAGCGCTGTCGCGTTCAAGCGAATGATGCCTAGGCCGGTGATGTTGCGACGGAGGTCCAGGTTCTTCAGCAGCGGCAGCGCGATGGCCGGATTCGTCAGCGACGGCTGCTCGATCCGCATACCGGTCGTGCAGTCGTTGGCGACTAGGTCGGTCACTTCGACGCCGTCGGCGGCGATGAGGTCGAGGCCGATGTTGCGATAGCTGACGTCGACGTTGCGCACACGATGGCCCTGGCCGGCGTAATAGGCAGCGCCACCTGCATTATTGCTGAGGTAGCCGAGCTGCAGACCTGTTCCAGCGCCATTACCGCGCAGCGAGAGGTTTTCGAACAGCAGGCGGTCGTTCGCATAGTAGGCGTTGATCCCGATCGAGGTGACATTTGACAGGGTTAGATTACGAAAGGTAATGTCCGAGCAGCCGATTAGCATAATGCCCGTGGCGCTGCCATCCACATTGATGCCCGTGGTCTCGTCGATGACCATCGGCGTGTCGAAGTTCCAGAGGTATAGGCCGTACCCGTTGCTGTCGCGGAGGTCGAGGTTGGAGATGACCGGAGCGACGGCTGTATCGGGAACGCCGCCTATGACAAGGGCCTGCGAGCGGGCACCGCGGGCGGTGAGATTCGTAATGACCGCACCCGAAGCAGAACCGATTGACACGCCATAGCTTCGGAAGTTGGCCTGAATATTCGTGAGCACCATGTTCGGACCGTTGACGAGGATCCCGTAGGTTCCCCCGCCGCCGCTGTAACCGAACGCGGAGGTGTCGAGGTTGGTGAACGTGAGGCTGCTGTTCCCAGTGGGGGCGTCGATACCGCGATACACGGTGTTCAACACTAGGTTCCGTAGATGAAGATTGGAGGTGTAGTTAATGCTGACGCCGACGTGGCTGTCGGACATGTCGATGCCGACGTCGCCGTCTATAATCCAGCTGGGGCTGAAGCTATAAATATTGAGGGCCTGGGTGTTGTTGCGGAGATCGAGGTTGGCGAGGGTCGGCGGCACGAGGGTGCCATTGAAGTAGTAAAAGTAGAGGCCAAGAGAGCATTGGTTGGCGGTCAGGTTCGCGATGGTGAGGTTGCCGGTCCCGGAGAACAGGAAACCGGTAGCGCGGCCATTGGCGGTGACCGTGTCAACGACGTGGCGCAGGCCGTTGAGCGCGAGCCCGGTGCCCCGGGAAGTCCCCGAAAAATCGATACGCTCAAAGCGATGGTCGTTGCCCCCAGCGCTTATGCCGGTGGTCGGGTTGGCGAAGGTGAGGTCGTGGAAGGTCAGATTCGCCGAAGCGCCCCCGACGCTGATGCCCGTCAAGCTGCGTTGAACGTCGATGGCGTTGGCGGGTCCGAAATCCATCGGCGCAGCGATGGCGCGGATGACCAGACCGGTGGTGTTGTCCGTGAGCTTGAGACGATTGAGGACAGGGGCCGTTTGGACCGCTGTCACGATGTCGAGGTCGATGCCGGTTGTGCATGAAGACGCATCGATATCGGCCAGAGTTGCGCCGGATGGCGTTGACAAATAAATTCCGGTGACGCGGCGCTGGGCGGTGATGTTGGTGAACGTGTGATTGATGCCGAGGAGATAGATGCCGGTGCCGGTGCGGTAGGTGGGCGTCACGTCAAGACGGTTGAAGGCCAGGTTCGCGTTGGCGGCAGCGTTGCCGATGATACCATAAGTGATGCCGTCAAGTATGAGGTCCTGGAATGTAATGTTTTGTACATTCGAGATACTGAGGGAGGTATCGTTTCCGGCTAGGGACGTGATGGCTCCGCTGTTCAGGAGGGGGTCGAAGGCGCCCACCGTCGTCCCCGGGGCTGGGGTCCAGCCGGAGATCTGGAGACCGTTCGAGCTGTTGGTAGCGGTCAGGTCGCGGAGATCGAGGGTCCCCGTGATACCCGCGACGACGATGGCTGTCGTGATGGCGCGGTTCGCTTGGACATGGCGCAGCGTGGCGTTCTGGACCGTCGTTAAATAGACGCCATAATTGCGGCGGTTGGCAATGATATCGGAGACAAAGTGATCGGTCCCCGAGAGCAAGAGGCCATAGCCGGACCCAAGCCGGCCGCTAACGTTGAGATTTCGGAAGGTGTTCGAGTTGTTCGTGGCGGAGTTGGCGCTGATGCCGTTGTTGTCGCCATCCAGGGTCAGGCCGTCGACGGTCACGTTTGAAACATTGAGTTCCATGTAGATACCGGTGTCGCTGCCGCGGATGTTGGTGACGGCGACGGTATCGAGGAGGAGCGGCGTCGCCATCGTGTGAAGGTGCAAGCCAATGAGATTATTGGTGAGCGTCAGATCTTCTAGGGCCACGGTGCCCGTGAGGTTCCGGAGGTAGAGGCCAGCGGCGGCCGCCGAATCGGCGGTGAAGTGGCGGATGGAGACATTGGCGGCGTTGCGGACGTCGGCGCCGGTGCTACGTCCCGTGGCGTCGACGTTGTCGATGACGTGCCCGGACCCGCCGTCGATGTAGATGCCGATGCCGGTGCACCAGCCGACCACGGAGATGTCGCGGATGGCCGCGTTGAAACGGCCGCCACTGACGGAGATGGCGCGGACGGAGTCGGGGGCGAGCAGGCGAAAGCCGTTACCGTAAATCGTGACGTTGTCGGCGCCGATGGTGATGGCGTTACCCACGTAGCCGGTGCAATCGATGTCTCGGTCGAGCACGAGGTCCGCGGTGATGGTCGTGCCGCAGACCGTGTCGAGGACGGGTTGCGCGCGCGATATAGGCGCAGCCAGCGTCGCTGCGGCGAATAGCACGCATGCGGCCACGAGGCGTCTTGGCCTAAAGCTTTTGGCGGGCTGGGCTCGTGGTTGTTTCATGCGCGGTGGCCCACGGGGTTGGTCGGGTTGACGGAGACTGAACTCGGCGCCTTGTGGCCATCTTAAGTCTCGCTACTTTTCGCCCGAAACTCAAGGTTTTCGAGCGTCAATCCGATAAAAAAATATCAACAAAAACATGACACTAGGATTGTGAAGAAGGCCAGATCGGAAATGGATCTGATCCGAGACACCCGGAACCAGAAACCGTCGCATCGAAGTGGGCGTGCGTGCAGATCCGTAGACCGCACTTGACCAACGGAGATTTGACGTTTTATGGGTCACGAGCCTGAGCTACTAAAGGATTTAACTTGGGTTCCGGACAGAACAAGCATTTATTAAGTAACACACATGAGATCCGCAGATGTGAAAATCAACGACAACCGGCCTGTGCGGCTCGTACCGGGCGATTGGATTGGACGTTCTCCCTCTGTGATTTTGCGCATTGATGAACCGACCCTCTCCGAGGCACACGCGTCTATCAGCCTCCGCGGCACGAACCTTCGTTTGCTCGCGCTGCAAACCCGTTTCTCGGTCAATCAACGGTTTACCCAAGACGCCGAGCTAGTCCCAGACAGGGAGTTTGTCCTTGGCCCCGGCATCGTCCCTTCCTCGCGGGCGATGGCCATGGCGAGTATGACGACTTGTGGTCCGTAAAATAGGATCGAAGCCTGGATGTTTAATTGTTGCCAACACTTGCATGGCTGGCCCGCGGGAGGGTGTCGTGTTCTCGCCCCTGGCAAGGTCCGGCCTGATATCCGCGACGAGCATGTTATCGCGACTACGCTATGACCGGCCAAGTCCACCGGCCGTGGCGTAAGACGAGCGGCAGGCCTCGGCGCGGGCATTAAACCTGCTGCCGAGACCTGCCGCTCAACCGCTACGAAACTCGATGCCCATCAACAGGGTGTCGATGGCTCGAAACCCTTCACATCTCCATCGAAGAGATTATCAAGACTCGATCGCAGAGCCCGGCCATCATGACCGAGGAAGCAAAACGAGGCGATACCAAGCATTCGATGGGCGAAACCGCTTACGGCGCTGTGTCGCCCTCGGCCGGGACGATGGACCATGGACCATGCGACAGTGCAGCTCTCGCCGGCTAGCAGCGCGAAAGCGACATTCGTATAGACCTTGTTCATGTCAGGAAGCTGCTCGGTTCCGAAATAGACATCCGCATTTAAGCCGCCCAGCGTCTGGTTCGGCGCCGCGAGGTTGCCCTCTTGAACGACGTCGGCGAAGTTCAGCGTGTGACTGTTGGCGCCGCAGGTCACCACGATGTCCGTCATATGAGGCACAGTGGTTCCGCCAGCGCCCAGGCCCGCCGAACATGCCACGGCCGCGACAGCCTTGTGAACGCGGTCTGCGCCATCGAACATCAACCGGATCGAGTCCGTCGAGAACGTGTCGCCTTAGCAAGTGTCGAGCTTTGCCGAGCAGAAGACGTCATTGAAGTTGACGCCGACGTCGAAGAAGCCCATCTCGGCCGACCGCATGATCGTGAAGTTAAATGTGACAGGGTATCTGCGTTCTCGACGAAGCTAACCGTGAAAGCGCAACCGGTCACTCAGGGGTCATGATAGTCGTCGCCGAGGATCGCGATCGCGGCGTTCTCTAGCTCAAGGTTGTCCAGCCAGACGGTGACCGTATGCTGGGTGTTGCCGACCGAGCCGTCGCAGGGCGCGATATACGAGCAGTCGCCGCCACCGCCGTTGCTGCACTGCGTGCTGCAGATCCCGGCGTACGAGCCCGGGGTAAGGTCATAGCCCGCCGGCGTCGAGAAGCCGAGCACGCCGCTGGGGTGACGCGCCGCGTCCACATCGGATGGACCACGACCGACGACAAGCTCATCAGCCTCGTTGGCGACTTAGAAGCTGTGGCAGCCACAAACCGACCGCAGCCGATGCTCGCGCCGCATAGACACTGTGTGTGTGTGTCCATTCCCGCGGTCTACGAGCACCAAGAGACGCATTTCGTCGGCTGCGATTTGACCGAACATACGGGACCGAACTATAGTCCTCGGGGACTCAGATTGCGTCCCAGAGCAGAGGAGGCAGTAAGTGCTAAGTAGTGCATATGACCTCAGTTGATATTAAAATTAATGACGACGCCCCCGTGCGGCTGGTGCCTGGCAGCTGGATTGGACGGTCCCCCTCCGCAACGTTGCGTATTGATGAGCCAACCATCTCCGAGGCGCATGCGTTCGTCAGCCTTCGTGGGACCAGCCTTCGCCTGCTCGCCCTCCGAGGACGCTTCTCCATCAACCGCCGCTATACCCAAGACGCCGAGCTAATCCCCGGGCGCGACTTTGTGCTTGGCCCCGGCATCGTCCTTCATGCCCTCGCGGTCACGCTACCCAGCGAGGTGCTGGCCATTAAACACGCGACTCATGGCTGCATCGTGCCGCCCCCCGTTGTCTCATTCGGTGCCGCGGGCGGGCCGCCCGGCAACGGCGCCTCGCCGGACGCGCTGGCGATCCTCTGGGCCACAGAAGACTCCTACAAGCTGCGCCGAACCGGCCAACCAGATGCGACCCTGCGCGTCGGCGACACATTTATAGTCGCAGGCGAAAAGTGGGCAGTCACGACTGTCGCGCTCGGTGAGTCGGCCGCCGAATATACGCAGCCGGCATCCTCACATGCGCAGCCGCTGATTATTGTGGTTCGTTACGACACGGTCCATATCTCCGCGGAAAACGACGTGACCGCGCTCGACGGCATGACGGCGCGTATCGTGACGGAGTTGGCCCTGGCGCGTGTCCCGATGGACTGGCATATTTTGGCAAATCAGATCTGGCCCGACGAAAAGGACCGCGCCCACCTCCGAGTGTTGTGGGACGGCGCCTTGGGACGTCTTCGAAGGTTGTTGCGGGCACGGCGCGTGCGAGCGAATCTCGTGCGCACGAACGGCGGTGGACTGATCGAGCTGCTCCTCGGGCCCGAGGACGTCGTCCAGGACGAGACCTAGCATGTCTTTGCCAAGACCGCCCATTGGAAGCATCGCGGCGCTCTCGGCCTATGAAGGCGACCTATCGCAACCTGGCGAGCTAGACCCGAGGCGTTACGAGAGACGCGGGGAGATCGGCGCCGGCGGGCTGGGGCGAGTCTTCATCGCCGACGACCGCTGGCTCGGGCGCGACGTCGCGCTCAAAGAGGCGCTCGATGACGGGCACGAGGCGCTCTTTGTGCGCGAAGCTAGAATCGCGGCGCAGCTTGACCACCCTGGCATATTAAAGGTGTACGACACCGGGCACAGCGACGACGGACGACCGTTCTTCGCGATGCCCCTCATCCAAGGGCGAACGCTTGGGGCCATCCTCTCGGACGAACGCGACGATGACGGGCGAAGCATCCTCCGCGTCATGCTGGCCGTGTGTGAGACGGTGGCCTATGTCCACGATAAGCGCATCTATCACCGCGACCTTAAACCCGCGAACATCATGGCAGGGCGCTTCGGCCAGACCCTCGTTATCGACTGGGGGTTTGCTGCAGGTCCGGGGCTCGTCGGTGTATCAGAAGCGCCACCGCGGGGAGGCACGCCGCGTTACATGTCGCCCGAGCAGGCCCGGGGCCTGCCGGCGGCGGCGACCGACGATGTCTACGCGCTGGGCGCGGTCCTCTTTGAGGTCATCTCGGGCGAGCCCGCCTTTGCAACAATGACAACCGTCACCGAGGCTTGCGCTGAAAGGGCCATCCCTTTATTGAAGCGAGCCCCTAAGGCCCTGGCGGCCATCGTCGCGCGGGCCTTGGCGCAGGCTCCTGCGGACCGATACCCGTCAGCGGGCGCCTTGGCTGGGGACCTCGCGCGCTACCTCGATGGGCGCCTCGTCGAGACCTATGCCTACTCGGCCACCGAGAGGCTCGCCCTCTTCCTCCGACGCTGGCGCGGAGCTGCGACTGTCGCGGCCGTCGCGCTGGTCGTGCTGGTCGTGGTGGGGATCATCTCTCTAATGCGCGTGACCGCCGAGCGTGACCGCGCAGAGGCGCTCTTGCGGGACACGCTGGTGACGGCAGCTGCGGCCGAGAGCGACGCCGAGGCGCGAGATGAGGCCCGCGCGCTCGCCGAGAAGGCCCAGAGTCTTGGCACATCTCCGCGCGCAGCAGGCATTCTCGCGACGCTTCCTCTCGGCCGTCCGAATGTGACCACCTTCGGCGCTCTGGACTGCAGGGCCATCGATATTGCCATCGATGGCGCGACGGTCATTTGCCAATCGGACGCGGGATACGCGGGTCTCACGCTCCGGGGACGAGATGGGGCGGTGGTCAACGCTCTCGAGAGTGAATCCGGGGAAGCCTTGACACTCGGGCACGGGAGCCTGGCGACCGTGCGCCATCGAAACTACTTTTCGGTCCAGGAGCCGGAGACAGGACTGAGCCACACTGAGCCGCGTTCTTGTCCGGGCTCGTTCAAGCCGGGAAGCTCGGGCCGAGACGCGACCATCGTCGGCCGCACATGCTCGCTGATCCTCACCGCTTCGGAACAGCGGACATTTGCCGCACCACCCTGCGGCCGGGGCGGCATGACCGCCGCCGCCCTCTCGCGCGATGGCGCGCATTATGCCATCGCGTGCGACGACGGGAAAGTCCGACTTGGCGCATGGTCAGGCTCCCACGAGGAGGTCATCGAGACTGGACTCGCCCCGCCTTGGCTGGGCATTACAGCGGTGGCGCTAATCCCCGGCACGGACGAGCTTATCCTTGGCACACAACAGGGTTGGTTGGTGCGGTATGACCGGCGCGATCCCAGGCCCCTCCGCATGGCGCCAATTGGTGGGCTCATTCAGCGAATCGCGGTGTCCCCCGACGGTCTCCGAGCGGTCTTCCTGGCAGACGGAGGCAGGGCGATGGTCTTTGATCTTCCGGCCTTCGCGCCTTTGGAACGCCTCCCTCCCGAAATCACGGCCGTGAACTTCGACGATGACGGATCGCTTTGGACGGCGGGAACGACCATCCAGCGACGCGACTATGCCACAACACTCCCTCGGCTCACGGCGCTCTCTCACGGTGTCACCGCCCTCGACATAAGCCGCGACGGTCGCCACGTCGCAGTGGGCCAAGCCGAATGGATGACGGTGGTCGAGGTCGCGTCGCGCCGACCCGTTGGCGAGCGATCGTGGCAATCCGGGGTCGTCAAGGCGGTCGCGTTCACCGCGGAAGGCGGGGTGCGCGGCCACGGAATCGCCGAGGATCTCGAGGTGCGCTTCGCCGACGTGTCACTTCGGGGCGACCCCGTCGTCCAGCCGCTGCGGGACAGCCTGCGCGCCGTATGGTTGTCCGACGGTTCGACGCTCGTCATCGGATGGGACCTCGGCGCTCGCCTGTGGCGGAATGGGGTTGAGGTACGCGCCGTGGACCCCTCGCTGTTTGTCGACATGGTGAAGGAGGCGACGACGGACTTTGTCGCGGCCCTCGGCAAGGACGGCTCGGTCGCCCAAGGGCCGACCGTTCCGACGGGTGGCAACCTCACCGTATGTGACGTCGTACCCGGAGGCCGTCGCATCGCCACGCGCGACACCGAGGGCCAAAGAGGCCTCCTCGTTGCGACTGGCGACGAGATCCTCGGGGTCTGCGGCGGAGACGAGCGCTATCACACGCCCGACGCCGACCTCACATCCCTAGCTGCCAGCAGAAACCTCGTCGCCGCCGGAGGGCGCGATGGGCGGGTCTGGATCTGGCGGCGAGGCGACCCCACCGCAAGCTCCGTCTATGCCCCCCATGCGGGCCGCGTCGCCGCGGTCGGGATTGCCCCTGACGAGTCCTTCATCGTCTCGGGTGGCTGGGATGGTTGCGTCGTCTTCTGGGCCCCCCCGACGCAACCTTGACATCGAAAAATGCGCGCGGCCGCCAGCGCACCGCGGCCCTCAGCCGAGCGCCTTAGCGAGCGCCTGACGAATCGCGGGGTCCTCGGGTCTCGTGCCAGAGCCAAACCGAGTGATCACCCGCCCGTCCGCCGCGACCACGAACTTCTCGAAGTTCCACTTAACGTCCGCGCCGTCGCCCACGAGGTGCTTGTAGAGCGCGCTGCGGGCCGGCCCGTTGACGTCCTGCTTTTCGAGCAAGGGGAAGTTCACGCCGAATGTGGTCTCGCAGAACGCGGCGATCTGGTCGGATGTGCCCGGCTCTTGGGCGCCGAATTGATTGCATGGAACACCAATGACCGTGAAGCCGGCCGCATCGGCCTCCTTTTGCAGCTCGACGAGGCCACCATATTGTTTGGTGTAGCCACAGAAGCTGGCAACATTCACGAAGATGACCGCCTTGTCGGCCAGCACTTCCTCAGCGATTGCGTTGCCATTGAGGTCTTTGAGCGCGAGTGTCTGGTACCAAGTCATTCCGGCCGTCTCCAGGTCTGGGTGCGCACGCGTGTCTGCGGGCGTGATGCCAGAATCGGCACAGGCGCACGCCGGGGAAGTCGGCGGCGAAAAAAACCCAAGACCACGGACATCTCACAACGGCGACTATTTGTGGGCCACATCGAGTCAATATGATGAGTCGCTGACAGACCGACAGGACCTTGTCCCGTATCCAAGGGATACAGAGATTTCGCATCCGGGTTGCGCTGACCGCGCGAGGAAGCTAGCCTACCGAGACTAAAAGATATGCCACGGTCAGACCTCTCTCCTTCGCTTAGCCCACGTTGGCCCCTTATGACACCCGCGATCACGACAGGCCCTCAGTCCCAAACGGGTCCCGAGGGCCGAGGGGACCAAGAACCTTTCACTCAACACCCGCCCATTGACGGAAAGTAGACTATCCATGACAAGCACAAGATACCCAGGCGTCGGCCTCCTCACTGCCTTGGTGCTGATGTTCGCCGGCTGCGGCGAATCGACCGACCCCGACCCCAACTGCGGTCTAGTCGGTACAACCCGGGCCTGTGTCTGCTCGGGCGGCGGCAACAACGGGCAGGTCTCCGGGGGGCAGATCTGTGTGGCGAATGGCAGCTGGGGCCCCTGCGAGTGTAACGGGCCGGTCTCCGATACGTCCGAGGCGGACACGCAGACTGGGGTCGACACGCTCCTCACCGATACATCAACGTGCACCCCGGACTGCCAAGACCGCACTTGCGGCGACGACGGCTGCGGCAGCACATGTGGGGATTGCACGGGCGGGGGCTCATGCACCAACGCTGGCGTTTGCGAGTGATTACGAGCCATGCCTCGGCACCTCCTTTGTCGCGGGTCCGCCTAGCACTGTTTCACCCGCTCCAGCCTAAGGTGTTGTAAGGAATACGCGGTCGGACCTCGCAGACTCTAATGCTTCGAGATGTGAGCTGCGCGATCGCAGCCCCCACACGCCTAGACATGCAGCCTACGCGCCCACGCCCGTCTTTGACGCGGACGCGAGAGAGCGCCGGGCGTGCGCGTAGGCGAAGCCACTTTTGAACATTCGGCGTCCTTCCAGCTGCGAGCGTCCGAGCCAGCGCGCGGGAAAGGGGAACGCGCTGAGGACCGAGAACAAGACGGCGGCCATGTACGGGAGCGCTTGGATGAGAAGCATCGCCTTCCAGACGGACAACTCGAGGCACCGCAGATCGGGCCCGATTGTGCTCAGCCCTAGCAGCGATCCGAGCAGAAACACGAGGATGACGAGCTCTGAGCTGGCCGAGCGCAGCGCGACCAGGAAACCGTGGCGACTCGCGAGCTTGGGGGTACGAAAGAACGGTTCATTGCGCGTCACGAGCCCCTTTATCACCGCCCACGCGATGGTGTGGGACAGCGCTAGCCCCGCGATGGCCGCCGCCAGTGTCTGGCGCGGATTGGCACCCACGCGGGCCATATAAAGGTGGACGAGCTTGATGAGCTTGAAGGCGAACAGAGTCAGCGGCAGGGCCGTAATCAGGACGATGGGCGGCGCGACAACGTAGGGGTCCACAGCCATCGCCACGGACCAAGCGATGGCCATCGCCGTCACGAGGAGATTGAACCCGTCCGCGATCCAAGGGAGCCAGCCCGCGATGAAGTGGTAGCGCTGGCCCCTAGTCAGGCCCGCCACGTACGTCGGTGCGTCCACTCCGGGAGCGCCTCGCGGGGGTAGCCCCAAGAAGGCCCGCCAGTGCGCCTTCAGGATCTGTATCGCGCCATAAGCCCAGCGAAAGCGCTGCTTTTTGAAGTCGAGGAAGGTGTCGGGCATGAGGCCGCGCCCATAGGAGACCGGGACGTAGTGGGCGGTGTGGCCCGCCTCGAAGATGCGCAGGCCGAGGTCTGCGTCCTCAGTGATGCTCTCGGTGGACCAAGCGCCGACGGCCTCGAGGACCGAGCGTCGAACCAGCGTCATCGTCCCGTGTTGGATGATAGCGTTGCGCTCATTTCGCGTGACCATCCCGATGGCGAAAAACCCCCGATACTCCGCAAAACTGGCCGCCTTGAAGAGGCTGTCGTTGCCATCGCGGAAGTCTTGTGGGGCCTGCATGATGGCGACCCTCGGGTCGTCGAAGCCCGGCACCATCTCCTCAAGCCAGCTCGGGTCGACCTGATAGTCCGCGTCTATCACGGCGATGATAGTCGCCTCTGGCGAGGTCCGTGCGAGCCCAAAGTTTAGCGCCCCGGCTTTGAAGCCCGCGAGCTGTTCCACATGAAAAAACCGAAACCGCGTCCCCGTTGGGTCCAGGGCCGCGCAGTGCGCCTCAACCGGGCGCCAGAGCGCGGGGTCCGTGGTGTTGTTGTCGATGACCAGCACCTCAAAGTCGGGGTAATCAAGGCGGCTCAGGGCGTCGAGGGTCTCGATGAGCATCTCGGCCGGCTCGTTGTACGCGGGAACGTGGATACTCACCTTGGGACGCGTCGCGTCGGGGCGCCGCCGTTGTGGCGCGAAGGGGCGCTTGTAGCCGGTGATCCAGTGTGCCTCCGACCACTCGTGCGCTTCGGCGAAGAGGACCGCGAAGAGACCGAGCATGCCGAGGATAAGCAAGGCCCCGACGACGACGTTCGTCATGGTCAGATAGCGCGTCGTATAGTCATAGACGACCCAGACCGACACCGTGGCGGTGGCGAAGACGACTGACGCGATGACGAGGCGCCCGCCTGTCGCGAGCTTAGCGCTCTGCGAGAAGAACAAGAAGACGAGCAAGAGGCTGATGAGGATCGAGATCCCCGCCAACATCTGCCACTCAGGGACACGCACGATCGGGTCGACGAACTCAAACTTCTCGGCGCGGTCCGCATCGAAGATGCCCCAATACGCGCCGACCTCGCCTTCGCCCTCGGCCTTCCATGGCTGGTCGAAGGCCTCCATCACATAATAGACGAGCGCCGGGTCCTTCTGGGCCCGAGCGAGAAACCGGCGCAGGAAGAGGGCCTCATTGGTGACCGACGCCACAGCCGCCTGGCGGGTACGGCCACGCGAGGGCCAGCCGACTTCCCCAATCACCACGGGCAGGTGCGGGAAACGCGCTTGAACACGACTGAGGCACGAGAAGACGTAGTCGACGGCGACCTCGACATCGACTCCCTCCCAATAGGGAAGGAGATGGATGCCAATAAAGTCGACATGTTCTGCGAGTTCGGGGTGTTGGAGCCAGACATGCCATGGCTCCGCCGTCCCGACCGGGGCCTTCGTCGCGTCGGCGACGCGATCGAGGTAGGCCCCGAGCTGCGCGACGGTGAGATCACCCCGCAAGATGACCTCGTTGCCGACAAAGATGCGCCCGATATTCGGGTACTTGCTGCCGAGCTCAATGGCGCTGTCGATCTCAGCCGTGTTGCGGTCGAGGTCCGTGTCGAGCCAAGCACCGATGGCAGCTCTAAGGTGACGCTCGGAGGCGAGGCGCGGCACATCTGCGAAGGGGCCAAGTGTCGAGTAGGTCCGGACGGACTGCACGCGTCCCGCTAGGAGATCGAGGTCGGCCGCGATTCGCTCAACGGAGGGTGCGTCGCCCCGCGTAGGGTCTTCGTCGCCCTGGAACGGGGAGAATCCCACGCCGAGTATGCGCTCGGGCCACGGTGGTTCGCTTTGGGGTGCATTGACGAACGCCCAAGCCGCGAAGGTGAGGAAGCCAAACGTGGCGGCGACCAAGATGCTAGATGTTCGGTTCAATGGGGCGCCATCGTTGAGGGAGGCTGCGTTGCGATATTGTGGCCAAGAACGAATCGAGGCTACGCGAATGCTCGCTGGCGCCTCCTTCGGCGTGTAACGGGAGGGAGTCAAGCATTTCCGTCCGTGCGCCCTGGTTCCGTGGTGAGACGGTGGTACCGAGGAGCTGCCGGTGCTGGGTGGGATCGCTGACCGACGCTCATTTCACGTCTTAATGCGCGCGTTCTCAGAGTCGTAGAGGGGCTTGAGCGAGACCCGCGCGGGCACGCGGCGATTGGCTACCTCGACCTCCCAGGTGCCGGATGCCAGCCACTTGGGCGTGACCGCGCCGCCCCGCCCGTCCACCATCGCGAGCCCGACGGCGCCGCCGAGGGTCCAGCCGTATGATGCCGACCGGATGTAGCCGACAGGCACGCCGTCCCGGAGGACCGGCTCGGCGTGAAAGAGGTAAGCGTCGGGTTCGTCGAGCAGGACCTGCACGAGGCGGGCCTTCAGCTTTCCGGTTGCCTTCTTTGCGAGGACAGCGTCTTTGCCGAGGAAGCCACCGGGTTTATCGAGGTCGGCCGCAAACCCGAGCCCCACCGACAAGACATCATCCATATTGTCGATGTCGTGGCCCCAGTCGCGGTAGCCCTTCTCCATGCGGCAGCTGGCCAGGGCCTTGAGGCCGGCGTGGACGAGGCCGCTGGGCCTGCCAGCCGCGACAATGCGCTCGTAGACGTGGGTCGCGGACTCGGTCGGGATGTAGAGCTCGTAGCCCAGCTCGCCGAGATAGGTGATTCGTACACAGAGGACCGACGCGAGGCCGATGTCGATGTAGCGCGCGGTCCGGAACGGGAAGGCGTCATTGCTGAGGTCTGCTGAAGTCACAGCCTGCAACAGCTCGCGGCTGCGGGGGCCCTGTATATTGAGCTGCGCATAAGCACCAGTCACATCATGAGCGAAGGCGTGGGCGTCCTCGAAGTGGCGCCGCATCCAGGTCTCGACGTGGCGGAGGCAGGTGTCGGAGGCGATCACCATGAACCTCTCAGGACCAAGCTTCGTGACCGTCAGGTCAGCCTCGATGCCGCCTCCCTCATTGAGCCACTGCGTGTAGGTCACGCGGCCCGCCTCGCCATCGACATCATTGGTGCTCAACCAGTTTAGTTTCGCGCCGGCGTCGCGGCCCTCGACCATGAATTTCGACATGAAGGACATGTCCATGGCGATGACGCCCTCGCGGACGGCCTGGTGCTCGCGTTCCCAGTGTTGCCACCAAGGCTGGCGCCCCCAAGACAAGATACCCGGGTCAGGCGTCTCGCCCGGCTCCGCGAACCAGTCGGCGCCCTCCCAGCCGCTGACGTCCTTAAAGTAGGCGCCCTCTTTGGTGAAGGCGTCGTGGAAGACGGATTTTTTGGCGCCGCGGGCCGTTTGCATGGACCTGAAAGGATAGTGGCACTGGTAGACCATGCCCAAGGACTCGACCGTGCGGGTGCGGCGATACTCGGGCGTCGCCTGATAGACCTGTAAGCGGTCGATGTTGAAAGCGGTCACGTCCATATCGGGGCGGTCATTGATGATCCAGTGCGCCAAAAGGCGACCTACGCCGCCGCCCGTCAGGATACCGATGGAGTTCAAACCAGCGGCCATGAAATAGCCGCGCAGCTCGGGGGCCTCGCCAAGACAAGGGCCGAGGTCGGGGGTAAAGCTCTCAGGACCACAGAAGAGCTTCTTGATGCCCGTCTCAAGCGTAATGGGGACGCGGGACATGGCTTTTTCGACGTAGGGACCCATGCGGTCCCAGTCCGGCTGGATCTCGCCAAAGGCGAAGTCGTTTGGAATACCACCGACCTTCCAGGGCGCGCACTGGGGCTCAAAGAGGCCAATCATAAGGCCCCCGCCCTCTTCGCGGTAGTAGCCGTGGCAGCCGGGGTCTTCCAGCACGGGCCAGGTCTTCTTGACGCCGGCGATGGGCTCGGTGATGAGGTAGTAGTGCTCGGCGGCCTGCAAAGGCACGGTGACGCCGCTCTGGGCGGCGAGCTGCCGGGCCCAGATGCCCGCGCAATTGACGACCACGTCACACTGGATGTCGCCGTGGGCGGTCTTGACTCCTTTGACGCGGCGACCATCGTGGATGACGTCGATGACAGGGCAGTCCTCGATGATGCGGGCGCCCTTCATCCGAGCGCCCTTGCCGAGGGCCATGGTCACGTCGACGGGGTTCACGCGCCCGTCCTCTTTGACGTAGAACCCGGCGAGCACGTCGTCGACCTTGGCCAACGGGAAGAGATCCAGGACCTCTCTCGGAGAGATCTCATGGACATCGATGCCCATCAGGCGGTTGAAGGCGGACACGCGGCGGTACTCTTCGAGGCGCCCAGCGTCGGAGGCGACCTCGATAAAACCGACCTGCGCCAAGCCAGTGGCCTGCCCCGTCTCGGCCTCGAGGCGCGCATAGAGGTCGCGCGTGTATTTGCGCAGCTCCGTCGAGGTCTCGGAGGTGGACCCGAAGGTCACCATGAGGCCGGCGGAGTGCCAGGTGGTGCCGGCCGTCAGCTTGTGGCGTTCGAGGAGGACCACGTCGGTGCACCCGGCCTCGGCCAGATGATAGGCGACGGAGGTACCGATGACGCCGCCACCAATGATGACGACGCGGGCCTGAGCGGGGATCTTCGGGTTCTGCATGGTGGGCTTTTCGTACTCGAAACGATGCGGCGCGGCAAGGATCTACGGGCCCTCAACGCCCACTTCCGTACAATCTCAGACCACGAAAGCAGGGGCGCCCGGCGGCCGCACGAACGCTCTTGGGCCAATTGACAACGGTCCCTTTCGGATAGCCTCGCTGCGAGGTGGCTGAGGCGTCGGCGCGCGTCTAAGGCGTGCGCGGTGGCTCGGCGCCATCGGTGCCAAGGGAACCCGAATGTTGCATGTGACCTGTGTCGACGTCTCCAACCTTGCAGTCTGCGTGCACCGCGTGCGCCGGGGCGCCAGGGGGGCCGGGATGAACGACCCCCACCCCACGCTTGAGGTCGGGCAGACCTTTGCCGGCAAGTACGTAGTCCGAGGCCTCCCGGGCCGTGGCGGCATGGGCGCCGTCTACCGCGTCGAGCAGGTGGGCTTGGACCGCGACGTGGCGCTCAAGGTCATGCTCGCGGACGACGGTGACGCCCGCGCCCGCCAGCGCTTCGAGCGTGAGATGCGTGTGACGGCCGGCCTCAAACACCCAAATACGATTCGGGTTCTCGACTTTGGCGAGGTCGAGGGCGTCCTCTTCTTTACGATGGAGCTCATCGAGGGCGAGTCACTTGAGCGGCGCCTGGCCCGCGTCGGCAGGATCGCGCCTGGAGAGGCGACGGCGATCGCGATTCAGATAGCCCTGGCGCTTGGCGAGGCTCACGCCGCTGGCATGGTCCATCGGGATCTCAAGCCCGACAACCTGATGCTCACGAGCGTCTTCGGGCAGGCGGATTTCGTGCGCGTACTCGATTTTGGTGTCGCGCGGTCCCTCCACGACGACGACGCGGCGTTAAAGACGAAGACCGGAGCGATCCTTGGTACACCACTCTATATGGCGCCCGAGCAGGCCGTCGGCGGACCGGTGGACCAGCGCGCCGACTTGTACGCGCTGGGCTGAATCCTCTTTCGGATGATAAGTGGTGCACCACCTTTTTTGGAGAGTGACCTAGTGGCGACTATCGTGCGTCACGTGCAAGAGCCAGCCCAGCCGATTAGACAGGCCGCCGTGGGCATTGACGTGCCCTAGACCTCGCCGCGTTGGTGGACCGCCTGCTCTGTAAGGATCCTGCGGACCGCCCACAAGACGCGGCGGCCGTGTTGGCAGCGTTGAGAGACCCGGCGCGTGCCATCAGCTCCGCCAACGACGCGGTGACACGCACCTTTGTGCCAGCCCCCGGTGGCGCCGCCGAGTGCAGCGGGGTGGCGCGCTCGGCCTCTCATCATCGCGGCGCTGGCGCTTCTCACGACGGGCGGGGTCCTGCTGGTCGCGCTGCGCGACGGGTCCAGCGAAAGGACTGACACGAGCGCGGCCAAATCCGATGCCACCGGTGCACCAGATCCAGCTCTCGGCGCGACTACGCCCACGCCCGGACCGGCGACGGGCTCCACGCCGGAGGCGCAGTCAGCCGACGACGCCGCTCGCCTGCTCTACACCGACCTCATTAACCTCGCCGCGGGACAAGACTGGGCGGGGGGCGGGGGCCCGCCTCGAAGGGCAGCAACTTCCGACGGCAGGCGATCTGGCCGAGCCGCTACGCTTGCTCGCCAAGATGGTCCGTGAACACACACCCTGACGCGCGCGGACGCCGCGGTCGCGAACGCTGTATTCCCAGAAAGCGTTGTGGATTCGACGCCGTTTGATTCGCGCGTGGGCTTCTCCTATGATGGAGAAATGAAAACACCTCTGACTCTCGTTTTCCCCCTAATTTTTCTTGGCTTCGGCGCCTGCGGTGACGCGGCGACCCCCACGCCTGACGTGACCCCAGACGTCACGGCCGACGCCTCTGCCGACGTCGCCGAGCCCTGCGGCGGCTGCGCCGAGGGCAAGGCCTGTTGCCCAAGCCGCTTCCAAGGCGACGTTGATCGATGCGTGGACCTCAATCTAAATCCCGAGAACTGTGGGACCTGCGGGATCTATTGCGACGGCGCCTGCGACGGCGGCGAGTGCATCGCGGCCGAGACCTGTGAGGCCGGCACGACCTGCACAAGCGGCCAGCCTTGTGGGCAGGGCCCCGGGCAAGGGCGCTGCTGCCCAGCCGGCACGACCTTCATCGCTAGCCCCTCGGATTTCTTCGGGTGTTGCCCAGACGGCGACATCTGTGGTTGCCGCGATGGCATGTGCCCCATCTCGCAGCGGGCGGCCAAGAAAGACATCGCCTACCTGACCGAGGCCGAGGTGACGGCACTCGGGCAAGAGCTGCTCTCGACCCGGCTCGCCTCCTATCGCTATCGCGAGGCGCCGACGAGCCACCTGCAGCTGGGCTTCATCATCGACGATGGCGTCCCGGCGCGCGGGATCGCTGCCGATGGGCGGCATGTCGACCTCTACGGCTACATCTCGTCCGCCGTCGCCGCGCTTCAGGGCCAGGCGCGGCGAATGCGGTCTCTCGAGACGAGGCTTGAGGGGCTAGAGACGCGCCTACGAGTGCTTGAGGATGCCCCAGCGAGGCCGGTGGATTCCGCGCGTTGAGTTCATGTGCAAGCTACCTGTGACGCATGCGGCAATCATTTTTGCTGCATGCAGTATCGTCACCTAACGCGCGTCGCACGTGAGCATCGTCGGTGCGAGGGCCCGGCAGAGACGACGGCGGCTCTCGGCGCCGTGGCCGCCGCCCCCTGCTACGCGGGCGAACGCGACCTGCAAGAGGGCCCTCTCGATGCGGGCGGTCCTCGGCGCGGTCATTTGGGCCGCCTTGAGCCAACGGGTGGCCGTCGGCAAGTCACCGCGAGCCCGGGCCGCTTCGCCGAGGAGGCGAAATGCCTGCGCGCGACGCAGCGAGAACGGCGCGGACGCGTTGGCGGCCTGGGTCGAGAGGTCGACTGGGATCGCCGCGACTCTCTCGGCGGCCGCGACGGCCTGGGAGTTGCGGTCCTCGGCCAGCGCCACCTCGGCGGTCGCGAGCAGTGTCTCGGTCGCCCGCGGGAGCCGCGCACGAGACTCGTTCACGAGCGACGCGGCGCCTGACGCGTCTCCGAAGAAGAGATGGACGGCGATCGCGACGGGCAGCGCGTCACGCAGGCTAAAGGCCTCTCTGATGCGGGTCGCGAAGTCGCGCGCGAGCCCCTCAGGCGCGGCAGCAGCGGTGCCACAGACGGCCTCTAATGTCCCCGCGAACGCTTGGGTAAGCATGTCATGTGCTTCGAGGAGGTCGGTCCTGAGAGTCGCGTCGAGGAGGTCACGGGCGCGCGCCGCCCACCCGTCCTCGGCGCCGGCCTGCGTCCGAAGACACAGCAAGGCCGTCAAAATGTCAGCCGGCAGCGTGGCTGTGGGCCACCGTGCCGCGTGCTTCGCGAGGAGCTGTTCGTAGCGCGAGGCGTCCTTCAACGTGAGAGCCGCCCGCAACGCGGCCTCGCTTAGCACGATGGGGGAAGTGGCGAGCTCTGAGGTCTGCCACCTGTCATAGAGCTCACTGACGACGGTCGCGCTCGCCTCGGTTCGCAGCAGGGATCCCGCGACCATCGCCGCCACAACAGCCTCACGGGCGCTCGCGAACAAGCCGAGCGCGTCGCCGCCCAGCGCGGCAAACGCGCCATCTCGGTCACCGGCGGCGACCGAGATGGAGAGGTCCGCGACGCGGCCGATGTGCTCCATTTGGGCAGGAATGATGGCCCGCAAGCGCTTGGCCTCGGCAGCGGCGCCCGCGAAAGCGAGGAGGTCAACAATCCGCGCCAGCGCGGCGGGCTCTAGCTCTTTTCCGACACCCTCAACGGCGTCGAGGGCCGCCGCTAGACCGCCTGGCGCGGCCGTGAGGATGGCTGCCCTGACGCGGCTAAAGTGAAGCGCTCCATCGGCGGGGCGACTCGCGAGCTGGCGCTCCAAGACGTCGCCGGCCGCCACCGGCGCGTCGACGAGGGTCGCGAGCGCCTGAAGATCTGTGAGCGCCACGTCGGAGGGGACACGCGAGCGCTGGGCGGCGTCCAAGAGCCTCACGCGCTGACTTGATGTACCTGCGACGAAGGTCGCGCGGGAGGCCCGTTCGGCGTCCTCGGAATTTGTCCCGGCGGCAGCGTTCGTAAAATAGCTGGGCGTCCCGAGGACCGCGGCCCAATCGCCCCGCGCGAACTGCAACGCCAGTGTGTCGCTGAGGGTCCAAAGGGCATCTTCCCGTGGCGAACCGATGTAGAGATGTTCGATGGTCTCGAACCCGATGGCGGCGCCCACCGACGCGAGGACGTTGGTCTCGGCGGGGGTGCGGGCGCCCGGGACGAGGGATCTCCCGACGAGCCCGGCAAGATGGGGCATACCGACATTCGTGAGCGCCCCAAGGAGGCCCCACCCCTGCCCCGTGAGGTTGGCGCGAGTTGGCGCCTCTAGGAGAGCCAAGACCTCCTCCGGGTAGCCGGCCCGCGCTGCGGTCGTCAGACTGGCGACCGCGACATCCCCTGACGGGCTGTTGCTCGCCAGCGCTTTGGCGACTAAGTGCGCATCGAAGACGAGGCCCCGATCTACCAACTCGGCCACGATGGCCTCGGCAGCCCGCCACCGGACCGCGCTGGACGCCGGTTTGCCCGCGGCGGCGTCGGCGAAGATCCGTCCAAGGGTCACGCTAGACGGGGACTCTTCCGCCAAGACCGCGCGCCAGGCGCGAAACACATCGACAAGATCCCCCTCGGGGCCCTTGCGAAGACGCCCCTCAAACACACCAAGGATCGGTCCGAGGATGTCTGTGTGGCGCGGCCCTAAGGCTGCGATTCGGGCGAAGGTGTCCGCCAACGCCACGTGAACGCCCACGGGCTGTCCACCTCGACCTGCCACGGCACCAGCGAGGACGTCGGTCCTATCGATCCACGCCTCTGTCGCTGCCCGGGTGTCCCCCCGGCGCGTTGCGTCGACGGCGCGTTCGACAGCGTCCGCGTCGGCACCCGAGCGGGCCGCCAGCAGCCCAGAGAGCCGGCCGGCGACGTCCGGGAGCCCGCTTCGCCGCGCCAAGGCGCTAAGAGCCGTGAGGGTCTCGGGGGCGAGGTCGCGCCCCCGAGACGATGCGGCCTCAAGGGCCTCGACGAAGGGCGGCGCGAGCCCGGCTGCCGCGGCGGACACGAAGAGGGCCTCCAAGACTTCTTTTGGCACATCGCCGCCCCAGAGGTTTTCATGGGTGGGGAGCGCGGCCAAGGCGATCGTGTGAAAGCCCGCGTCACGCCACAAAGCACCGACCAGCTCGCGGGCTGCCCCGCTGCTTGTATCGAGCTCAGTGAGGACCGTGCGAGCACCGCTCAGGTCTCCGGCGTGCGAGAGAGCGCGCGCGAGACTGACACCTTGGCGACTCGCCGCGCCAGGAGCCGAGGCGAGGACTCCTGCGAGAGCCGTGGGCTGACGGGCCTCCAAGAACGCGGCCTCGACCGACGCCACGAGCTCGCGCGGCCACGCGGCGCCCTGAAGTAGCTCGCGGGCCACCATCGCCGCCTCGCCGGCCCGACCTGCCGCGAGAATCTGGACGACGCGGACGAGGCCTGCCTCCGCCGACTGAGACAGCTCGGCCCCAAGGCGGGCGACGATAGCGTCACCGGCCTTGTCAAATCCCCGCGAGATGACGGCGTTGACGATCTGAACCAGCTCGCTTGAGCGGCGCGCGTAGCCCTCGAGCCCGTCGATGGCCTTTTGAATCGCGGGAACGTCGCGGGCGACGAGCGCGACCTCAAGGACTAGGGCGGGCGCTGGCTGAATCGACTTCTTCTCAGAGGCGGCCATCGCCTGCACGATCCCTAAAGCTTCCGAGTACATGCCTGCATCGATGAGCCGCCGCATCGCGAGCGTCGGGATGTCCTTGCCCTGCCCCTGGGCGAGGCTGGCAGCGCGGGCAAAGTCCACCATGAATTGCCGGTCGCCGAGGCGCCACGAGAGATCCAAGACGCGGCTGATCGCGCCAGCCCGATTGCCGCGGGCCTCAAACTCCGCGATCGCCAACTCACGGGCGAGCGCGAGCTCTCCGCGACGCTCAAGGGCGCGCCCCACCGAGCTGAGCCCATCGGCGCCGATGCGGCGGTCTGTCAGGAGACCGCGCCACATCGCCTGGGCCTCATCCGTGCGCCCGAGGCGTGTCAGAGAAATAACTGCAATAGCAAGTGAGTTCCAGTCATTTCGGCCCGGCGGATTGGTCAGCGCCAATGCCTGGGCGTCCAGTCCGCGTTCGGACGCCCAAGCCCCCAGCTCCGCGAGGACAGGCCGCGCCAATCCGGGGACCTCTCGCTGTTGCATGTGTATAAGGGCGTCAAGGTACCGCGCGCAGATGTCATCGGAATAATCGGCGCAGGCCCCCTTCGCAAAGGACGCCAGCACCACTGGAACGCCGAGCTGCTCGGGTGAGACCAAGCGGACCGCGTCGGTCCCCGCCACGAATCTGCGGGTCCGGGCCCCGCGCTGCCCAAGCTCGGCGACAAAACTACGCGAGAGATCCCCGAGGATCGTGGCTGCAAGGCCCGCTCTTGGCCTTATCAAGCGTTGCGCGGAGGACTGGTCGTCACCGGTATCGAGGACGGACGGGAGACCAAAGGTCGACGCGACGAGGTCCTGCCGCCACGCCTGCATTTGTGGCGCGGCCCCGCCTAATCCCCAGGGGAGAGCCCGCCGCGATGGCGTCTGCGTGGCCGGGCGGTCGGCCAGATAGGCGGCGAGGCGGGTGGCCGCGGCGAAGTGCAGCGCGCTCTGCCCGCCAAAACAATGCTGACTATAGGCTCGCGAGGCGTCGAGAGTATCCGCGGTGGCCGCCCCCCGCCCCGAGGTGATCTCTTTGGCTAGCGAGAGACACAGCTCGCCGTCAGGCGCGGCGCCCGCCTCGAGCTCGCCCAGCATCGCCACGAGCACGCCGGGAGGTACCGCGCCCCCCGTGAGGTCTAACGCCAATAGGCGCTCGCGCGTCGACGGCAGCGCCGCGATTAGAGACACATAGTCCTCGGCGGTTCGGGCCGTCACGGCGAGGGCCTCGATCGCTGAGGCCCCGGTTGGGGACGGAGCCCGAGTGTAGCGCCGAAGCTGGCCGGCCATGAGCTGGCCTACTGGGCCGAGGCCGATCTTTTGTGCAGCATCAATTATCGCTGACACAGTGCTTTGTTCAGCAACCTCTCCGTCAGCCGCGACCGCGACGGCACGGGCAAGCGCCAGCGTGGCGTCGCCGGCGGCCTTGGGCTGGGCCGCCCATTCGGCGACGACGTCCCACGCGCCCGCTGTCAGCATGGCCTCATAGACAGCGGCGCCACGCTTGGTCGCGGTGTCCCCGACGGCCGACGCCAAGATGCCGCCGGCCCGGGCTTGGGCGTTGAGGGTCGTCGCGAAGTAGGCCAAGGCGATCGCGGCGTCACTGGCTTCAAGCCGAAGGGCCGCGCCGAGCGCGTCTTCGAGCACTGTCCAGACGGCGTCACCATTGGGCCTAACGGCGAGCGCGTGACAGCCCGCCAAGAAGAGCGCCCTCTTCTGTCCCGGGTCCTCCTCCGCGGCGATGGCCTTACTTATGTAGCGCGCGGCGCCCGGGTCGTCCCCAGAGCCGAACGCGACCCAAGCCGCCGCGGCAAAGTCGGCGGAGGACTCTGCGCCGTCCGCGAGGGCCGCGGTGTAGAGCGCGGTCGCCTCGGCGCCACGGCCCGCTGCCTGGAGCCAGGCGCCGACACGAATGCCGTCGCCGCGCCCGAACTTGACGAAGCTCTCTGCTGGCTCGCCGCGCCCCGCACAGAACGCGGCAACGAGACGGCCCGACCGACCACGCGCGATGCCCGCAGCCTCGCAGCCGGCGTTTGGGGCACCCGCGTCCAGCCACGCCACGGCGAGGTCGGCGGCGAGCCCCTCGCGACGAGAGTCCTCGGCCCGGCCGGCCTGCTTCACGTCCTCGGCGAGCCAGGACGCGGCCGCCAGGAGGCGCCCGTCCGCGATGGTCATCCCAACAGCCTCAAAGCGAGTCTCGCGTAGCTCAGCCGCGAGAGCCGCGACGTCAGCATCCTTGGCCGCGCTCTTCGTGAGATAGAGCGTGGTGGAGGCATCATACACGAAGCGGTAAAGCCGCAACGCGTCCTCGTGGAGTCCCTGACGACGGAGGATGCGAGCTAGGATGATGAGGCCCTCGAAGTCCTCAGGCTCGTGAACGAGGGCGCGCCGGATACTCGCCTCGGCCGCGCTCACGCGCCCTTGAGAGAGCTCGCCAAGGGCGCGAGCGCGTAGCTCAGCTTGCGTCGGGAAGGGCACCGTGTGCCGCACCGTCGGCTGGTCCCCGCTGGGCGGCATGAGGCCTGCGCCACCTGATGAGGCGCAAGCCGCGACAAAGCTCGTCGCGACCGCGAGCACCCCGAAATTGGTGAGTTGACGCGCTTTGATGAGCATTGCCCCTTCCCTTGCCTACCGCTGCCGTTGAGTGAGGCGCCGCGCGGCCTCTAACGCGAAATACGTGATGATAATGTCTGCCCCGGCCCGCTTGATCCCGACGAGGGACTCCATCATCGCCGCCTCGCCATCAATCCAGCCCCGCTCAGCGGCGGCCTTGATCATCGAGAACTCGCCCGAGACCTGATATGCGGCCACCGGGAGATCGGTGTTCTCGCGCACGGAGCGCACGATATCGAGGTAGGGCCCTGCTGGCTTGACCATGACGATGTCCGCGCCCTCCTCCTCGTCGAGGGCTACCTCCCGCAGCGCCTCAAGGGCGTTGGCGGGGTCCATCTGGTAGGTCTTTCGATCCCCAAAGGCGGGGGTGCTCTCGGCGGCCTCGCGGAAGGGGCCGTAGAATGCTGACGCATACTTGACCGAGTAGGCCATGATCGCGACGTCCTCGTGCCCGGCCTCGTCGAGCTCTTCGCGGATGAAGCCGATGCGGCCGTCCATCATGTCCGACGGGGCGACCATGTGGGCGCCAGCGGCCGCATGGACGACCGCCTGCTTGGCCAAGAGATCGATGGTCGCGTCGTTGAGGATCTCGCCCTTCTCGACCATGCCGCAGTGGCCGTGGTCCGTATACTCGCACATGCAAATATCGGTGATGATCAGCATCTGCGGCGCGGCCTTGGCGATGGCCCGAATGGCGCGTGGGATGACCCCCTCTTTCGCGTAGGCCGCCGTGCCGAGGGCGTCCTTGTGCTGCGGAATCCCGAATAAGAGGACCGCGGGGACGCCGAGATCCCAGGCCTCGCGCGCGACCCGCCCGACGGTGTCCGCGCTGTAACGAAACTGGCCCGGCATCGAGGAGATGGGCTCGACAACGCCCTGACCCTCGACGATGAACAACGGAAACACGAAGTCCGCGGGGGTCAAAACGGTCTCGCGGACGAGCGCGCGGAGGGCGGGCGAGCGGCGAAGACGGCGAGGGCGCGAGGTTGGGTAGGACATCAGGGCTCCAGGTCGATGAAGGAGTTCTTACATAACGCTCCACGCCCCGGTGCGCCACGACGTTTCGCGGTTTTATCCCCCGCCCCAACCTTCGCCCCGCCCCCGCTTCGTGCCGGGATTTTTGACGGCCCGGTGCGCAGCTGCGATGAACGTAGGGATGCACAGTGAGCTGACCGGTATTGGCCCCTATCGTTTGACGCGAATGCTCGCGGCCGGCGACTCGCAGACGGTCTATCTTGGCCACCTTGACGGCGATCCCGAGGACAAGGTGACCGTGACAGTGCTGCACGCGGCTTTGGCCTCCGATCCTGCCGTCGCCGACGCCTTCCTACAGCGGGCGCACGTCGGCGCAAAACTAAAGGGCAAGCGCCTGCGCGGCGTCTCAGCGGTCCGCGACTCCGGGACGGCGACCGCGCTGACCGTCTCTAGGCCATGGGTCGCCAGCGAGCCTGTGCATGGGGTGAACCTCGAGCAGCTCATCGCCGAGAAGAAGCGCTTCAAGCTGCCGGTGGACGCCGCGACCAACCTGGTCATCCGGATCTTGGACGCGCTCGCCGGCGCGGCGAAGCATCGGGTCGTCCACGGCCACCTCCGCGCCTCGGACATCTGGCTCGACAGCGACGGCCAGGTCTCGATCGCGCACTTCGGGGTCGCCGACGATCCCCAGGCGGATTTCTTGGCGGTGACGCGCCTACTTCAAGAGATCGGGACCGACTGGGTCCCCGAGGTGGACGCCTGGCTGGACGGGCTACAGCGCGAGGACCCGCCCTTTCGCAACGCCGAGGAGGCGCGCGCGGCCTTCCCGCTGACGCTCACGGATGCTGGCCACAAACGGCTCGCGCGGACCGCGAAGGCGTCCCTAAAAAAGCGCACCGCATCCAACTCTCCCGGCAGCGACGCCGCTGGAACGACCTCGCCCGGCGCGGCCGCTGGCGCCACCCCGACGCGCCGCGCTGCTGGACGCCGGGTTCCACGGTTGAGACCGATCATCCGCCGCCCAGCGACCCCGGAGGAGGCCGAGAGGGCCGCCCGTGAGGCGCAGCGGATCGCGACCATCTGCCTCTTCATCCTCGGCTTGGGGCTCGCTATCGAGGTCTTCTGACCTCGCCTAGACTGTGTTCGCCTCTTGGCGTCTCACGGCGGCGCGCCTGACCCGCGACAAGAGCCAGAGGGCCAAGGCGAGCTCGGCCAACGTGCCTGCGCTGGAGACGACCGCGCCGACAGGCAGCCCGAACATCTTGCGCCCTGCGCTGGCCAGGCGCAGCCCTGCCGAGTGACGCGCGACGAAGCGACCTGGCCAACTGGACATGCCGGTGGTCGCCCGCACCTGCTCGGCTAGGATCGCGTCGGCGTCCTTGGCCAAGAACGCGATCGACGCCTCGGGATCCTCATCAAAGGCCCGCGCCATCTCGTCGGGCGAGAGCCCGGTATCGGCGGCCCGAGAGCGCGCGAGGTCGACGGCGAAGTCGCGGCGCTGGTTTGCGTCCTCAAACCCTTGCCAGACGACCCACGCCGCGCAGACCGCGAGGGTCGCGAGAGCCGCGCCGGCGAGGGTCGGCCGGCCGCAAAAGAGCGCGTCCCCAAAGGTCGAGACGATCCCAAGCCCGACGCCGACGCCGAGCGCGAACATGCCCCAAACCCAGACGAGGTCCGAGAGCAAGCCGAGCGCTACGCCAATGGCAAACCCGGCGGACAGGACCAGCGCACCCAGCCCTACGATCGCGAGAGACCGCCGTGCAGGCGAGGCCTTCAAGCCTTGACGCGCCCCGACTTCGCCCGATCGCTCAAGGTCCGGACGAGGAAGGCCTCAATGTAGGTGATGTGTTCGCGGAAGCCGAGCTTCTCGTAGATGTGCATCGCGGAGGAGTTGCGGCGCTCGACGTTGAGCGCGAGGAGCTCTGTGCCTTCGTCGATCAGCTGCGACACGAGGTGGCAAGTGCAACAGGTCGAGAGCCCGGCGCCGCGGTGGTCCGGGTGGGTCACGATGTTGCCCAGTGTTGCGATGCGATCGATCTTGCTGACGACGTGGATCCCCGCGACGGCGACCAGCTGGGCGGCCGCGTCGCTTGTGCGGATGCCGTAGTAGTGACCCGCCGTCAGCTGGTGAGGCTCAAAGAAGCTGTCTGGGTAATACTGAAAGAGGGCCATGATATCGCCTGTATCGCGGTGCGTCAGCCTCTCTGGCTGGGCGTACGTCGCGGGCACGGCCTTCGCGTTCGGCCGAAACTGGCGGGCTTGCAACCCCATTCGCACCATGGGCCTCATCCGCTCGAGATGGAAGTGCTGGTCGACCACCGCCAAGTGCTCAGGCAAGAGATGCACGAAGGCCCGCTGGGGGATCTCTTCGAGATGGTCGGAGAAGATCGCAGCCAGCCCGTCGGTCTGTCCGTAGGTCAAGACCACCGGCGCCGAGAGCCCCGTGTAGACCAACACCACCGCGACGTCGGCGCCCGCCTTCTCGGCCACCCACCACTCGCAGTAGTGGGCGTAGACCGGGTCAAGATCGCCCAAGAGATAGGCAGCCGTGATGGGATCGCGCTGGAGGACGGCGCGAATGCGCGCGCGGTCGTCGGTCCGAGACGCGATGATAGGATCGATGTGCAGCGGAGCGCTGGGGACGGTAGCAGTCATGGAATCCGATTTGGGTGGCGGGGCCGCGGAAGACGACAGTAGGACCGCGCGGTGAGCCAACAAGGCCTGCGGGTGCGATCATTCCCGGTGGCGGGCGACGTTGACCAAGCAGATTGTAGCAAGGTTGGGCGTCCGATGCATCTGACCACGCGCCAATTGCGTGACCCAGCGGGTCGGTCGGGTTATGGCCGGGACGCATTTGGGGTCCTCTGGACGCCCCGCGATTGTGATTGCGTACCCATGAATAGACCGGACATGACCCAAGCGCCACGCCCCAAGGCGGCGGTTCTTATTTCAGGCGGCGTCGATAGCTCGCTTGCGCTGGCGCTGCTTTGCGAGGAGGGCCGCTACGAGGTGCACGCCTTTTACCTCAAGATCTGGCTTGAGGACGAGATGGCCTTTCTGGGGACCTGCCCCTGGGAAGAGGATCTTGAATACGCGCGCGCGACGACAGACCGCTACGGCATACCGTTGGAGGTCATACCTCTTCAGAGGGCCTACCACGACCGCGTGGTGGGCTATGCGCTTGATGAACTCAAAGCAGGTCGCACGCCAAGCCCTGACCTGATGTGCAATAGTCAGATTAAATTCGGGGCCTTCGCGGATGCTATCGGCGACGACTATGACGTCATCGTGACCGGCCACTATGCCGTCCGGCAGGAGGGGCCCGAAGGGGCAGCGACGCTGCATCGGGCGCCGGACCCGGTCAAAGACCAGACCTATTTCCTCGCGCGTTTGGCCCCGGAACAGCTGGCCCGCGCGCGCTTTCCTATTGGCCACCTCAAAAAGCACGAGGTCCGCGTCGAGGCCGAAGCTCGGAACCTGCCAAGCTGCAAGCGGCCGGATAGTCAGGGGATCTGCTTTCTCGGACGCATCCCCTACCCCGAGTTTGTCCGCAGCCACCTCGGCGACCAGCCCGGGCCTATCGTCGACGTCGCCAGCGGCAAGACCCTCGGCCAGCACCGCGGCCTGTGGTTTAACACCATTGGCCAACGCAAGGGCCTCGGCCTCGGCGGCGGGCCTTGGTTCGTGGTCGACAAGGACCCGGACACAAAGACGCTGCTGGTGGCGCACGCGAGCGACCTCCACGCACACGAGAAGGCCGAGCTCGAGGTCGAGTCCCTCCGCTGGCTCTCCGGCGAGGCGCCCGATGTCGCCACGTCCCGCTGCCCCGAGACCGGCGCTAGCCGCTGGCACGCCAAGATCCGCCACGGCCCGCAGCTCTATGGCTGCGTGGTCTCGCCAAGCGACAAGGACGGTAGGCTGCGCGTACAGCTCGACGCCCCCGAGACGGGCATCGCACCCGGCCAGTTCGCCGTCTTCTACGAGGGCACGCGGTGCCTCGGGTCGGGGATCATTGCCTAGTCCCGTTTATGCTTTGCGGTTTGCGCCACCCGTGGATGTCACTGAATTCTTTAGCTATCTCACGGCCTTCGGGTCATCGCTAATAGTCTTGCAAGTATGTGGTCGGGTGATCTGCTTCATTCCCATGCCCGTAGCGGACGGGGACGTCCGCGGACCCAGGATACTAAATGAATTCGGCTCAGTGCGACGGGGCCTTGGCCTCGTGCGGGAGCTTGATGTCCCAACGATCGGGGACCACAAAAGCCTCCTCAGCCAATAGGTTGAGCTCATACTGTGCCTGAGCGTCCAGCGCGTCGCCCTCGACCTCGAACCCGGCGCGAATGGCTGCTGCGGTCGTCGTGCTAAGCGCCGTGAGTCCGACCTGGTCGGCGGCGTCACGGCGTACGAGCCAGGCGAAGACGCCCTTCTTGGCCTCTTCCGGCGGGACCTCGTGCATGACAATCGCCGCGACGTCGCGGGTCGCCGAGACCAGCTCAACGCCGTAGGCCAGCTTCAAGCCATCCGGAGACGCCCCGTCCCAGCCCAGGCTCAGCTCGACCACGTCCGGCGGCGCTGCGTGCGCGATGGCCGCCTCGAGCGTCGCGACGTCAGCTAAGGCCGTCGCGACCTCACCGGCCTTGCCAGCCCCGAGAAATGCCGCGAAGCGCCGCCCCAGAAATGCCCGAGATGGCTCGTCGCCCGTGGCGAACGCCGCGACCACCGCGTCGGCCTCGTCACCCAGCAGCGCCAAGGTCCGGGCGCACGCTGTCTCCAGTCCGGCGCGGATCTGGGCGATCCCAAAGCCGAACTCCGGCGAGATACGTTGTCCGATAGCAAAGACCTCCTCGGCCTCAGGCAGCTCGTATTCGGCGTGCAGCTCGGCGTAGCCCGCGGCGCACTCACCAAGGGCCGCCTCGATCCCAGCGCTGTCGCCCTTCGTATAGGCCGCGGCCAGCCCGACGACCAAGCCGTCCAGCTCGACCCAGCAGTCGCCGTCCGTGTCGGCCCCGACGTGCAATAGACGCCCAGCCACATCACTGGCCTTGAGCGCCGCCGGTTGCTTTCCAAAGACCCACGGCATCAGCTCATCCGAGTTCACGATGGCGCGCGCCACCGCCAAGACACGCGCCGCGAATCGCTCGAGGTCCTCGAACCAGCCGCCGCGCTCTCCATGAACCGACCCGAACCGCGCGATCCAGCTCTGGAATTCGGGCGACCTTAGCCGCGCCGCGTGCGCCGATGCGTAAGCCAAACCGTCGGACATCAAATCAATATGCGCCCACGGCGTAAAGACCGGGCGCCCAGACCGGATCGTCGCCAGCGAGGCCGCGACCTCCCGCTCGACAAAGTCCATGCCCTCGCGAAGCCAGCGCTCGGCGTGCGAGTCGTCGTGTACAAAGGTCTCGCGCGCCGCCACCTCGCAATCTGGGCACCAAGCTGGCCCGGCGACGCGCTGATGCGCGTGCCTCGGGCACCGCTTCAGCCAAGCCTCATCCCAAAAATACCAGAGGGCCACCGGCACGACCTCGGCCAGACGCGCGGCCACGGCCATATAAAGCGACGAGGCCTCCTCATGCCACGCGAAGCCCACGAGGCCGTGACACAGCTCGTGTGCGGTCCATTTGGCGCGCTGCCCCGCGTGCAGGCTTCCGGTCAGTAGATCATGGCGAAAGGCCGAGTACTTCGGTTCCGGCAGGACGCCGCGATGCCACTCCGGGGGCAACCCGTCGACGCCGAGATCCGGGCGATCCATCGGGATCCAGCTCTCCGGCCACTCGAGCTCGACGCGGGACTCGTAGTTATACAGACCAATCCCCGAGTCGACGGCCAGCTCAGCGACGCGCAGCGCCGCCGGCGAACGCAGCAGATCCTCGCGTGGCGCGCCCACCGCCGGAAGGCGTGTGCCGCCCCGCAGCGCGTCGCGATACACGGCCGGACTCAAACGAAAGGCGGAATGACTGTGGTTCTTGGCTTGCTCGTCCATAAGCCGGGCGTTATCACGGAGCGATGAAATCCGCCACGCCCCGTTTCCAGTCCATCTTCGCCCCCAACCTCTTCGCCGGCCAGACGGTCCTCGTGACAGGAGGCGGCACCGGGATCGGCCGCTGCATCGCCCACGAGCTGGCCTCCCTCGGCGCGAAGGTCATCATCTCTGCCCGCCGTCAGGAGCCCCTCGACACGGTCGTCGCCGAGATCCAGGAGGCCGGCGGCACGGCCATCGCCGGCACGCTCAATATCCGCGACGAGGACGCGGTCGACGCGACCATCGCCCAGCTGGTCAAGGACCACGGCCCCATCCATCACCTCGTCAACAACGCCGGCGGCCAGTTCGCCTCACCGGCCGCGCTCATCAAGCCCAAGGGCTGGCGCGCCGTCATCGATACGAACCTCAATGGAACTTGGTTTGTATCCCAAGCAGTCTTCAAGCACTCCATGGTCAAGACCGGCGGCTCGATCGTCAGCATCGTCGCCGATATGTGGAATGGTTTTCCGGGGATGGCCCACACTGGGGCCGCCCGGGCCGCGGTCGTGAACCTCAGCCAGACCTTGGCCATTGAGTGGGCCCCAGCAGGCGTGCGCGTCAACACGGTCGCCCCCGGCTTTATCCTGTCTAGCGGGCTGCACACCTATCCGCCATCGGTCGCGAAGATGGCCAAGACCATGTTCGTGAAGAACCCGGCCTCGCGCCCGGGGACCGAGGCCGAGGTCAGCGCGGCCGTCACCTTCTTGCTCTCACCTGGTGCGGCCTACATCAGCGGGGCCGCGCTGCGGGTCGACGGCGCCAGCTCGCTGCAGAAAGAGCCGATGCTGCCCCTCGTCGCCCACAAGCGCATGAAGACCTTTGATGGCTTTCACCTCAAAGCAGATCTGCCCGAGATCTTTCAGGGGCTGCTGCCCGAGGACGATTGACGGCCGGATATTAAGTTCGAATATTTTCGAACTTGGACGAAGGCCTCGGCGTCGGTTGTTCCCAGTTGAGGGCGCACCACCTCGCTCGGTCGCAGCCCCAACCACGAAGAGGCCACGCTCGCGGGCGCGAACGTGGCTTTTTCTTCGACAGGCCCTCTCGGGCGTCAGCTCAGTGTGCGTGGGGATCCGCAGCAGGCGCCGCGCCGTCCACCGGGGCGGCCGCTTTCGCCGCGCAGCCCGCGCAACCGGCCTCACCAGCCGCCTCGCACTTCTCGCAGCACGCCTTGCCGCCGGGGATGCCCGCGCACTTGTCGCAGCAGGGCTCGCCGTCTTTCTTGTCCGCGCACTTGTCGCAGCACGCCTTGGCGCCATCCTTGGCGCCGTGGCCGCAAGCCGCCGAGTGCGCGGTGCCTGTGCCTGTGCCGCCGCAAGCTGCGCACGCCGCGTGAGCGCCTGCCTTCATGAGGGCTTTGCATGCCTCGGAGTGCTCGGTGCCTGTGCCGCTGCAAGCCGGGCAAGCCGCATGGACGCTGGCCGCGCCGACCTCTTGGGCCGCCGTCGTCGTCGCGGGATCAACCGCAGTCGCCCCTGCGGCGTCGGCAGAGGCATCCTCGGCCGACTTGCACGCGGTGACGGACGTCGCGAACACAAAGAGCGATGCGGCGAGCACAGAGGCGTGGGCGAAACGAGAGAGAGTAGTCTTGAACATGTTGCCTCCAAACGCCCTCGAGCGTCAGTTATATGGGCCCGCAGTTCGCGCCATCGCGACACGTCGGTCAACGCTCGACTTTATGCGCGATCTCAAGACGTTGCGATTGGAGAGAGGATCCTGGGCGAGAATCGCCCCGTCCCTTGTTCGGTACTTTTCTGCTAACCGACAGGGCCCGAGCGGCGTACAACCTCAGCAATGACCCGCCCCTTTACACTGTCTTGGCTCGCCGGCTGCCCTGACGCCCGCACCTTTCTCGCCCTCCACTTCCTTGATCCGGCGGCGCGCAAGGCCGCTGTGACTAGGGCAGCGCGGCCCATCGCGGCACCGGTTCTGGACGCCCTCCGTAGGCAGAACCCCCTCGCCTCCAGCGCCGGCTCCCTCGCGACGCTGGCCAGCGGCGAGGCTGTGGTAGCCGTCACGGGTCAACAGACCGGGCTCTTCCTCGGGCCATTATACGTGCTGCACAAAGCAGCGACGGCCATCCGCGTGGCTCGCGCGCTCGCAGAGGAGACCGGCCGCCATGTCGTCCCCGTCTTCTGGCTACAGACCGAGGACGCCGACTTCGAGGAGATCCGCTCGACGCGCCTGCCTGACGCGTCCCGAGACGGAGTGACGCTGACCCTTGGCGACGCGCTCGCGGCCCATCCGGACGGCCACCGCATCCCTGTCGCCCATCGGCCCCTCGGCGCGTCCGTGGACGAGGCCCTAGCCGTTGTCGAGGCCATCATCGGCGGCGACCGGCACGGCGACGCGGTCTACGCCCTTCTACGTCAGCACTATCGGGCCGAAGCCCACATCCCCGAGGCCTTCGCAGGCCTATTAATGGAGCTCTTTGCCGACCACGGCCTGCTCGTATTTGACCCGCGCGATCCCTTGCTGACTGCAGAGGCCGGTCGCTTCTTCGCTCAAGCCCTAGAGGCGACACCCGCGGTCGACGCGGCCCTCCAAGCGCGCGTCTCGGCGCTCGAGGCCGCCGACTTCAAGGCCCAGGTCCCCGTGAGGCCAGGCGCCTCGCTGCTATGCTTCCAGCCCGATTCCGCCGAGGGGCCACGCTATCGGCTCTGCGCGGATGGCGACGACTTCCTCTTGGCCGGTCGTGCCGACCCCCGCGTCTCGCGCGCCACCATCTCGGACGCCCTCCGCGACGATCCCCGGCGTTTCTCGACCACGGCGCTGCTGCGTCCCGCTTTCCAAGACTTCTTGCTCCCGACGGCGGCCTACGTCGGCGGCCCCGGCGAGATCGCCTATTACGCGGAGATGGAGCCGGTCTATGCCGGCCTTGGGCTGGTCGCGCCCCTTATCATCCCGCGGGCCCGGCTGCGCCTCGTGTCGCCGGCCATCCGCCGCGTCGCGGGCCACCTGGGCGTCGATCTCTCGGGCCCTCTCGATGTCGCGGTCCTCTTGGAGCGACTCACCCCGCAAGCCACCGAGGACCTCACGACGCTGCGCCAAGCGGCTGGGACCGCATTCGACGCCTACCTGAACGCTCTCGCCGCCGCGACCCCGGCCCTTGAGGGACAAGACGCGGGGCTCAACAAGGCCACCGACAGGGCTAGGTATCAAGTACAGCGACAGCTAGACCGCCTCGATGGCCGCTTCGGGCGCGCTCGCATTCGAAGCGACTCCATGCTACAGCAACGACTGGATCGGCTCCTTGGCGAGCTGGTCCCGGACGGCGCACCGCAAGAGCGTGTCCTCAACTTCGCGACCTACGCTGCGCGGGTCGGAGCGAAGGCCCTCGCGGACGCTATCGTCGAGGCCGCCACACCATATGAACACCAACTAAAGGACGTCAACCTATGACAGGTGACAACACGCACTGCGACGCCCTCTTCGTCGGGCCGCACCCTGACGACGTCGAGCTCTTCTGCGGCGGCACGGTCGCCCGCCTCGTGAGCCTCGGCTACCGCGTCGTGATCGTCGACCTCACCCGGGGGGAGATGGCGTCAAATGGCGACCCCGAGAGCCGCGCCGCCGAGGCCCAAGCCGCGGCGACCATCCTCGGCGTCGCGCTCCGCGAGAACCTGGGCCTCCCGGACGCTTGTCTCGAGCCGACCCAGCACGCCCCAGCCCTCGCCCAGGCCATCCGAGCCCACCGCCCCGAGCTCATCTTCGCCCCCTCCGCGTTCGACCGGCACCCCGACCACGAGGCCGCGCACGCCCTCGTCCGTCGCGCGGTCTTCCTCGCAGGCCTCGCCAAGTTCGCACCAGACGGCGGCGCCTCTTTCCGACCCACCTCGACTCTCTTTTATCCGATGCACACCCACGCGCGCGCCGACCTCTGCGTGAGCATCGATGCGACCTTTGAGCTCAAACAGCGCGCCATCGATTGTTTCAGTTCACAGCTCTCCCCCCCCACGGCTGGTCCCGCGACGACGCTCAACCGCGCCGCGTACCGCTCCGAGCTGGTCGCGCGCGACCGCTTTTATGGCGCACAGATCGGGTCCGTCGCCGCCGAACCGTTTATCTCCGAGGGACCCATCGCGGTCGACGACCCGGTGGCGCTCTTCAAAGGCCAGGCCCTCTCGCCGTGGCGCATGCGGGGGCGCCTATGAACGCCCCCCTCAAGATCGGGGTCGTCTGCTATCCGACCTACGGCGGCAGCGGCGTCATCGCGACCGAGGTCGGGATGGGTCTCGCCGACCGCGGCCACGACGTCCACTTCATCGGCTACGACGAGCCCCGCCGCCTAAGACCCGGCCATGGCATCACCTTCCACGGCGTCGAGGTGCGCGACTACCCCGTCTTTCACCACCCACCCTATCTCCTGGCCCTCGCCAGCAAGATCGTCGACGTCGCGACGTGGCACGGGCTGGATGTGATCCACGTGCACTACGCGGTCCCGCACGCGGCGGCGGCGCTCATGGCGCGCGACATCCTGCGGGCCGAGGGAAAGGTTGAACCTCCACGCATTATCACGACGCTGCATGGCACAGACATCACGATCGTCGGCGCTGACCCCAGCTACCTCCCCGTCACACGCTACGGCATCATGCAATCCGACGCCGTCACCGTCCCAAGCGTCTACCTGCGCGACGAGACCATCCGCAGCCTTGACCTACCCGGCCTGCCGATTGTTTGTATTCCAAACTTTATCGACCCGGCGCGCTTCTACCCCTCCGAGCCCGACCCAAGCGACGACGAAGAGCGCGTCCGCCACCCAAGCATCGTGCACGTGTCGAACTTCCGCGCCGTGAAGCGTATCCCGGACGTCATCCACACTTTCGCGGCCCTCCGCGCCCAGATGCACGCGAGCCTCATCCTCGTCGGCGATGGTCCTGAGCGCCCCGCCGCCGAGATGTTGGTGCGCAAACTTGGCCTGAAATACGACGTCCAATTTCTCGGCAAGCAGGACGACTTCGTGCCGCTGCTGCAGAGGGCGGCGCTGTTCCTGTTGCCCAGCGAGTCCGAGAGCTTCGGAGTCGCGGCCCTCGAGGCCATGGCCTGTGGCGTGCCCGTCATCGCGACCAACGTCGGCGGTCTCCCTGAGCTAGTCGTGCACGGCGAGACCGGCTTCCTCGCGGACGTGGGTGACATCGCAGGGCTCACGGATGCCTGCCGCCAGGCGCTAAGCTCGGCGACGCGCTGGCGGACCCTCAGCGACGCCGCCGCGCACCGGGCGCGGACCCTCTTCTCGATAGAGCCTAGGCTCGACGCCTATGAAGACCTCTGCGTGAAGGTCGCGCGCGTCACTTGAAATTCTGGCACGGGACTTGCTGTGGCTTCGGTGCAGATACCACGACCTGCCCCCACCAGGTCCACCGGCGAGCACCGACCCGAAAGAGTCCGGGCTCGCCGGTGGTATCTCTCTTTCCAACCGACGACCACAACGCCCAGCCCCGGAGCCCACCCTTGACCCCACAAAACCTAGAACTACGTGCACTTCTGGACGCCAAGCTGGAGACCCTCAAGGCCCGCGCGCAGCGCATCGACGATCACCTGCACAACCGCAACGGCCTGCCCTCCCCAGACTGGCAGGACCGCGCGACCGAGCGCGAGAACGAGGAGGTCGTCGAGGCCCTTGAGCCGATGACGCGGCGCGAGATTGACGCAATCGAGGCGGCCCTGACGCGTCTGGACAACGGCGAGGCGCTCAACTGCGTGAAATGCGACGAGCCCATCGAGGCCAAACGCATCGCGCTGCTGCCCGCGACCCCGTTCTGCGCGAAATGCGCCCCTTGAAGCCGAGTGCCCGTGTGATTTGACACAGTGAGCGTGCCACTTCGCCCACCCCCTGGCGCGTCACACGAGCCAGCCGTGACCCGCCCCGGCTGACGACAGGCTCGCCCGCGAATCGGAAGAGGCCACGCACCCCGCGAATCATGCGTGGTGCGTGGCCTCTTGGCTTTCTCAATAGACTCGAGGCTCGCGGAAGATCCCTAGCGGCAGGTCCCGAAGTTACCGTTGCGATCCCCCTCCGCACCACCGGAATGATTATACCTCGCGCCTGCATCAAGGCAGTCACCTTCGCCGTCGGCGCCATTCCGATGGCAACGACGCCGGCATTGCGACGAGTGACTTACGTTGAACAGCATGAAATCTAGGCTAGCTGTTGTCGCCCACATTATAGGAACCGAGCGGCAGCCTGTGTCAGCGACAATCGAAGAAGTACCCCTTGTTCAAGCGCAGTAGATAGCCAGCCGGGGCTTCTGGCCATGCTCCGTCAAAGGTGACCTTTTCGTGCACACCGGCCACAAATCGTGGGCCCAGCAGACCGGAATACCAAACGGCGCCATCGGCACCTCGCCGTAGTGTTGTCGAGAGAGATTCAGCGCCTGACGCAGCTATTGCGGTCATTGGATCTCCCCCGATCCCGTCAGCGACCATCTCAATCCAGTCCCGACGCTCACTGCGGCGTAGGAGGAATGGTCGACGAGCGCCTTGCGTATCAAAGCCGCCCGAAACTGGAAAGATCGACTTAGTCAACCCAGACACGAAATACCCACGTTCATCCAACAACACCGACGACGCATAAACCTCTGCACCAACAATGACCTCGAACCCGTTCAATACCCCATCATTTAGCGCGAAGATCGCGACCGCAGAGGCTCCGGGTGCGATTTCACCGCCATCAAAGCCCTCAACTAGCGCCGCCGACTCGATCGGGCTGCTGATGACCTTGAGCTGCCTACTGGCGCCTAGTAGCAAGGCAATGCGTCCTTGATAGACGTCCATGCCATCAATCCTGACGTCTAGATCCGCACCCGACGCGCCGTTCGCTCTTGGAACGATCACGCTCCGGCTCCAAACGAGCTCCCCTTCAGCATCTAAGAGCACAACCCACGAATATGAAGCTTGGTCAACCCCTGGAGGAAGTGTCGAATCGACCCCTCGGTTACTGGTGAAGGTCACAGGACCTACAGCATAGCCCGTCACAACGGCCTGACCGTCATCAAGAAATGAGAGAGCACGAAGCCCGACTTTTCCGCCTGAAGCCGAAAAACGTCCAGCGCTTTGCACCTGTCCGCGTGAGGAGATCTTCCATAAACGGGCCAACGCTTCTTTGGCGAGCCCAAAGGTCTCGGTGAGGGCGCCAACACCGTCAGCATCGACGATCTCCGTTGCAGCAGCACTCCTCAAATAGTTAAGCCCGATCAACGATTCGGCACGGAGGTTGGTACTCAATACTTGTCGAAGACTCGTGTTTTCAAACCCAGGTTCAAAGCCGATAAAGCTAACCGCCCATTCCGTCCATCCTCCTTGGCTTGTCCGCGCCACAAAGATGCCGTCGTCTCGCAATAGCCCGTTCTTCGAGGCACCTATCTCGTCAGACCCGAATCCGAGTGCTGGGCGGAATGGTCCGCCAAAGGCCCCGCCGAAAACAGCAGACCCATCTGCGAACGTTTGATAGCCGATGAAAGGAAAACGAGGTCCATTTCCGGTCGAGGGATCACGAAACCCCCACTCCAAAAACTGCGCAACGCTCCCAACATCCTGAACTCGAAGTAGAAAGATACTAACGAGATGGTCAGAAAGGGTTGCACCATTGAAAAAAGCGCCGTCTCGTTGCGCGCCTGATGCCAAGAGCACGCCGGCAATCGACCCATCAGGGAGTCCGCGCGCGTCCGCTATATATGCGACATCTTCGGCCCCAAAGGCGTACGCAAGCTCGCCTTCCGAGGTAGGACTCCCAGTCCCGATGCAGAAGCCGCCGCGACAAGTATCCGTAACCGTGCAGACGTCTTCATCATCGCAGGCCGTACCATCGGCTTTGGTTGGGGTGGAACACTTGCCCGTCGTCGCCTCGCAGACCCCCTCGCTGTGGCACTGGCTGACCGCGGCACAGGCCTTCGGGGTGCCGGCGCAGACTCCACCTGTGCACACATCCTTGTCGGTGCACAGGGCGCCATCGTCGCAAAGCGTCCTGTCGGAGACAGCGACGACAACGCAGCGGTGCTCGTCACAGGTGGCCGTCTGGCAGACGCCGGCCAGCGGTTCACAATCAACGGCGGACTCACACTCGGTCGGTGGGATGTCGATCGGGACGACCACGTCGGTGCTCGGCCCGAGATCGGGCCGAGTTGTGATGTCTTCGAGAGCTTGTGCATCTTCGGTGGTCGCATCGTCACTCACCTCCTCTTCCGGAGGGAGCTTTGGAAAGCACGCTGCGAGGCTTAAACCTGCGAGGACGCCAAGCGCGTGAGTTGCATAGCGGCCGAAGGCGCGTCCTTGATCCGGAAGTTGAGTTCTGACTTTCATAATCGCTCCACCACGAGGCCTAGGGACGCTGCACTCCGCAACGTTTTGTTTATGGTGTGCCGAGGCGCCTGTGTCAAGGCGGTGTCCATCTCAGTCAACCGCGCTCAGACTCCCGAGGGCCATGCACAGAGTCGAAACTGTGCTCGCAGACGCGGAGGCCGCGACAACCTCGCGAAAATAATGAGATCCCGCAAAATGCTGTGTACTGCTGATGCTCGTAAACACCTCACGTAGCGGCATCTCGAGTTTATTTGAAATCAAACCATTTAATCCGAATTCTTTCGCGACTTTCGTCCCAAAACCGAGTCGACTGTTCGTTCGACCGACCAACCGTCCGCATCGGCCCGAAATTCAAGGAGCCATTGGCGGGATTTCCGGCGTTGAGCGACACCCCGTATTGCGCACGTTGACCAACAAACGACGGTCACGGCCGTCACTGGCCAAAGACAGACCACTCTAGACGTCGAGAAAACCACACACCCAACAATAAGTGTAGGTGTGTGGTTTCCCCCCTGTTTCAGAAGGTAGCGAACGCGCGTTGCCTACTGGCAGGTCCCAAAGTTGCCGTTGCGGTCGCCCTCCGCGCCACTCGCGCCCGAGTTTCCATTCGGCTGGTTCGGGAAATTATCTCCACCCGCACCCCCCAAACCACCCGTACCGGAGGAGATATCATACCGAACGTCAACGCAGCTCGGGCTGCTGGTGCCTGTTACAAACATCCCATAGACGATGCCGCCGGCGCCGCCGCCGCCATTGCCGCCACGCCCACCGCTTCCTCCTCTGCCGCCGGCACCCCCGTCGCCGCTCTTGTTGCCGCCGCTCCAACAATTAGATCTAAATCCGGTGCCCCCCGCACCTCCATCTTTTCCAAGTCCGCCACTCGCGCCTGTACCGCCACGACCTCCGTTGCCTCCATTGCGATGTCCGAAGTGACTATTTAGCAGTGTGGGACTGGAGTTATAGATGAAGATACCGAACGATGCACCTCCCGCCGTTCCTCTTGTCCCACCTGTCCCACCACAACCACCGGACCCGCCGCCACCGCCGCCACCACCCCAAATGGCGCAGCAAGAGCCATTGTTATGACCACCGCCACCCGAGCCACCTCCTCCTCCAACACCATTCATCGCAGACGACCCATCAGAGCCCGCGTTGCCAGACCAAAAACCTTGAGTAGAAACAGTTCCATTGCCTAATCCCGCATCACCATGAGAACCGCGCGTACCTGCACCACCCCCACCTCCCGAGTTCCCGTTTTGCTTGGGGCTAGGCGCCGGTCCTCCGACAGCACCGCCAAGACTGTTCACCCCTGCTGCAGGTTTGGGATCATTGCCCCCTTCGCCACAGCCACTACCGCCACCCGCGCCACCAACCGCATTCGGAGAACCTCCACACTGACTAGTGCCCCCATCGCCTGGCTTTCCGCCGTAGGTTGAAAACCGATTGCAGCTACAATCCGTGTCGGTCGTCGTAATACCATCCTGTCCAATGGCGCCAGCGGCGCCCGGGTTTCCACTGCTGCCCGATGTACCTGCGCCGCCGTTGCCCCCAATCGCACTCACATTCCGGACGACCACGTTGGGCCCGACGTTGCGCATCCAGATGGCGTAGCTCGACCCGCCCGCGTTTACGTTGTTGCCCGCTTGGACGTCAAACCCGTCGATGACGGTCCGCCCCGTCGTCCCGAGCCCATCGGCGATGACCACCCTGATCGAGTTGGTCCCGCTGCTGTTCGTGAGGATACTGCGATATGATGCGAGGTTACGGCGCCAGAGCCCGTCGTTCGAGTAGCCGCCAAAGATGGACACACCCTCTTGCAGGATCACTTCGCCGGTGTAGGTGCCGGCCGAGACGTAGACATGGGGCTTGCCGGCCGACTTCGCCAGCGCGATCGCGGCCGGGATGGAGTTCAGCGGTGCCGCCGCCGAGCCGTCGCCGCGGCTCGACCCGCTCTCGGAGACAAAGATCCCGAGGGCGTAGCTACCGTCGATTCCGTCGCAGTTCTGGTCGCACGACGAGCCATTGCAGACCGCGTCGGGCTCGTCTGCCTCGTCGACGTACACACAATCGTATTCACACCCGTCGGCTTCTAGGCCGTTCAAGTTGAAGTGGGGGCCCACGCACGGCCCAAGCGCGCAGCCGCCGTTATTGCAGAGGCCCTCGGCGCCCGCATATGCGCAGACGTTGCCGCAGACGCCGCAGTTGTTGGGGTCGGTATTGTAGTTGGTCCCGTCCGGGCAGTTGCACGAGCCGCTGGTCCGCAGGCATTGAGTTGCAATGACCTGCCCGAGCTCATTGAGGACATCCTCGCACGCATAGCCCGTCGAGCAATCCGCGTCCTTCGTGCACTGCTTGCCGCAGTAGTTGCCGTCGTCGTAGGTCACGCACTTCGCCCCGACGATGCGGCAGTCCGCGTCGCGCTCGCACGCGGAACACAGGCTATTGATGGGCGGCTGGCACACGAAGATGGGGTCGCCGCCTGCGCTGAGGCCGCGACACTCCCAGTCGTTGGGGCACTCCTCTTGGCACGCCTGTGAGCACCGCATGCCCGCGAGGTCGTCGCCGGCCTGGATGCAATAGCCTGACGCGCACTGTGTGTTGATGTCGCAGGGGCAGTAGAATGGAAAGGGTGCCGCGTTGCAGGACGGCTCGACCGACGTGTCCGGGACAAGCCCGATGTCTGAGCCGGCATCCGAACCGCCCGAGTCAAACGAGATGACCTCCTGGGCGATGTCGGGCAGGGTCACAGTGTCGACGTCTTCGGTCGTATCAACCGATGGCCCGATGCTCGTGGTGTCGCCAGAGCAGGCCGCGAGGGCCGGCAGCCCAAAGGCGACGAACGCGAGGGCGCTCAGGCGAATGAGGCGCGTCGGTGAAGCGGGCGGGCGGTGGAGGTTGAGCAAGGTCATCGTTCTTTCCTGTCCGCCCAAAAGGCGCGGGTGACGGGGATTTTGCCGGACGCGGCGCAGGCCGTAGTGTGCCGAGAGGCCCAAGCGAACGCAAGCCGCGATCGCGGTCATTCGGAAACGTGCCTCGCCGAGGCCGTGGCCTCTTGACCCAACGATGGATTCACGACTAGGCTCCATCTTATGTTTTGCAACGCGCCGACTATGGGCGCCCTGACGGAGGTGTTTACGTGTCCCGATCGCCCACGAGAACCCAAACTTTCCCACACCTCGCCTCGCGCATCTCAATCACTCTGAGCATCTTAGCCTCCTTCAGTATCAGCTGTTTTCCGAAACTCCCGCCCCTTGAGGACGCGAATGATGTCGAACTCCCCGACGTCGCAACGGGGGACATAGACCATGATTCCGCGGATCTTCCGCCCATCGAAGACGTGGAGGGTGTTGAAGCGGATTCGGCGAGTGTTGATCTCATCGGCCCCGGTGATAGCAATTCGAACGACGCGGACGCTCTGGGCGATATAGACCAAGTCGCTGTTAGCATTAGCAATCTCCCCGCCACTGTTGAATCCCCTTGGGGGCGGCCCGGCTCTTTCGACGTTGAAGCCAACGCGACGGCCTCGCCCACATTTCAGATGAGCGACGTCACCTGCTCTTTCGCCGTGAACATCAACGCGCAGGGCCTCGTGACTTGGCGATGCCCTCGCGCTGTTGAGACGTGCGGCGTTAAGGTCACTGCGCGCATCGCGAACGTCGAAGCGTCGGCCGTGCTCAGTATCGCCTGCGTCAACACCCTGCCCACGATCGACAACGTGACCATCGAGCCACTCGACCCAATCCCCGGCGACCCGCTCACCTGTCGTATCGAAGGATTTGACGACCCCAATGGGGACCCAGACCATAGCATCATCGTGTGGTTCAAAAACGGCAGCCCCGTCACAGGTTCTGAAGCCCCGACAGCGACGACGGTCGGCGATAGTTGGTACTGTGAGGTCACCCCTTATGATGGGCTCGCCACTGGGGAAACTATCACATCAGAACCTATCGACGTCCTTTCGCGTTTCGTCGACATCGCCGTCGGAGAGGAGCACACCTGCGTGGTCCACCGACGCGGCAAGGTATACTGCTGGGGCGAGAATCAAGTTGGACAGCTTGGAAACCTGTCCACGACACCCTCAGAGATCCCACTCAAAACCTCGATCCTAACCGATGCAGTCAGCGTGGCTGCTGGCGGTATACAAACATGCGCGCTGCGCGCCGACCGAAGCTTAATGTGCTGGGGCGGTAACCAACTGTTCCCAAATGCGATTACTGCCCTCGGCAACGGTGTCGATAAGGTTGTGGTTGGGACAAACCATAAATGTGCTTTGAAGGACGGTGCTGTTTGGTGCTGGGGCTCGAACCTACTAGGTCAGTTGGGACAGCCGCTCGAAACGAGAGCGTCTCCGATACCGATACTCGTGTCCGGGCTTCCCGCTGCTGTCACGGATATCGACACGACCGCAGATTTCACCTGCGCCTTGGCTGAAGGCGAGACTTGGTGTTGGGGGCGTACAAGAGTTCCTGCTCCTTATGCCGACCACATGAGTTCCGAATACAACACAGCACTTCGCCCGGAACCATTTCTACTCAACGCATTTCCGCCAACTGTAACGAAGCTCTTGGTCCCAAGCTGGCGAGTTTGCGGCCTGACCCCTGATGCCATTGTGTGTGATGAGCCTGGCGCAGGTGGAACCAACCTCTTCGGCCATGTGGCTGACCCCTCGTTATTTCGGGATAGCGGAACTGAATACGGAAGCGGGTTTCGCCGGATCGACGTCCCGAGTTTTAATGACATCAGAGAAGTAGATGCCGGTGACGCGATTTGTGCGCGGTCGGCTAACGGAGTCGTCCGCTGTTTCGGCAACGATGGCCAAGGACTCCTCGGGACCATGACGAGGACACTCTTTTCGCACCTTGGGGATGCCATCCCCCTTGACTTGCCGGCCTCGCGCATCGCTTCCGGCGTCCGGCACTCCTGTGCTATCGCGGGGGACGACGTCTTCTGCTGGGGGCGCACACGGAGCCGCCGTTTTGAAGCGGCGTCACCGGTCCTAAGCAATTCAGGCCCAACCACCGTCCAAGGCCTCACCGCACCACGCGTCTTGAGCCTCGGCCATGAACACGCTTGTGCGATCGATCACGAGGATAATCTCTACTGTTGGGGCCGAAACGACTACAATCAACTCGCAGATTACTCAAACAGCTCGTTCGCGGTTCCTATGCTCGCGGTTGATGAGGTGACTTCAGTCAGCGCCTACGCGCAATCGACACTGGTCCTCAAGGACGGTGCGTTGACGCAGTTCGGTGGTGAGTTCGATGACTTCACCGGGTTTCCCGCCCCGGGGTACATTGGTTCGGGTGGTGATCCCGTTTCATGGGCAACGGTATGGACGACCTACGGATGGCCGAATGGCACGAACGTGAATATCGTTTCTGACGCTGGCTATTGCGGGATTACACCCGGAACAACACCCGTCTTAAGCTCAAACTGCGCCTTCCTGCAGAACTTTGGTGGCCACCCCGATTCCGTGGCATATCGTTGTGAGCTGGGCGGGGCACGATGCTTCGTCGGTAGATTCAGCGAGTCAAACATCTGCGTCGTCAACGGTTATAATGATGTTTTCTGTGGCAACCAAGAGTTTCTGCTCGATGGCATGCTGAATGGCGATGTCACCCATATCGCGAGCGCACGAGGCATCGCCTGCGTCGTCGCCGGTGGTAGCCTGCATTGCTTCGGGCGCAACAACTCCGGTCAACTCGGCCGGGGCACAACATCCACGCAATCTCAAGCAGCGGGACTCGCAACGACACTGACGGGAACGGTCACCCACGCAAGCATGAGCGACGAATACGGCTGCGCGGTTATGGATGGCGACGTATACTGCTGGGGCCGCAACAAAGGTGGTCGCCTCGGCCACGCTGACATCACGCTCAGCCAAACAATCACCCCTCGGAAGATTCAAGGACTCGCGGCCGACACGACCCGCGTCATCACATCTCAGCCCGACGGGACCCTCTCCTGCGCGCTCCTCATCGACGGACGAGTCCAATGTTGGGGTGACAATCTTTGGGGCCAGCTCGGGAACGGCGAGGCCGCCTATAAGCGTGGGCCGCAACGCGTGGAGTTTCCATCAAGCCCATAAGTTCATTCAGCCGACCCATTGCTGCTTGCCCGAATACTACGATCGCCAACATGGCCTCGCCCCGGCTGGACTCGTTGATTCCGTTCGTCCATCTAGACTTAGTCGTCTCTTGGGCGTTTTGCGCCCAAGAGACGACTAAGTCTAGCTGTATTAGCCCAGTCGAATCATGACTCCATCCGTTCCGTGGTAAGGAACCCTCAGGAGGAGTTAGATATGAGCAAGAAAACCCATACTCGTCGGACCCACAGCGTAGAACAGAAAGCAGTCA
>Ga0105050_10000625_pt1 | contig 54495 bp, 49 predicted proteins | sample FRY01_FD_78088 | JGI IMG/M metagenome (GOLD analysis project Ga0105050, IMG submission 78088) | Freshwater microbial communities from Lake Fryxell liftoff mats and glacier meltwater in Antarctica - FRY-01 | ecosystem: Environmental > Aquatic > Freshwater > Ice > Glacier meltwater ...
CCCCGACGACCCACTATGAATCTCATGTCGTAGAAATCAGGATCTCAGGACAAAACATGAAGATTGACTGCGCAGTCACAGGATCAATGACGTTTCTGAAACTCTGCCGCGCAGACTCCTAGCCCGCATTATTCATGAAAGTCCGTCGCCAGTGACGAGATGCGCGAAAAGACAGTGTGGCGCGGATTGCAATGCGCGCAGGCGTACTAACATTCTGGCGAGCACCTGGAAGGAGCACACGCTGTGTTTTCACGACTATCGGTAGCCGCAGCAGAATGTTCATGAATAGTCCGTGCCAGGCATCACCGGAGAAGTTCGAAGGCCTTCAACTCCTCGAGGGCCGTGAGGCTTCCACCCAGCAATGTACGGCCAAGTTTCTGACCGCGTTCATTGGCGAGATCCAGTGTGCCCGCGATCACCACGGCGAAATCCAGCAGATAAAGTGCGGCGGTGGTGTAGCGACGATCGAAGATTACACGGGGGTAGTCGATGCCGTGGGCGGTCAGACTCCTGTAGTAGTGGCCGAGCAGGTCGTAGGAATGCCGTACATCGAGTGGCACACTCTGCGTGACAAAGTAGGCCAGATCATGTTCAGGGCAGGAGCCGGCGACCGACTGCCAGTCGACAAACAGCACGTCCGATTCATTGAAGAAGATATTGTCGAGCCGCATGTCGACATGATTCAGACAAACCGGTCCACGCATCATCTCGTTCAGCAGCCAGGGGGTGGCGGCGGACATCTTTTCACCGGCGATCAGTGCCGAGTCGGGAATCACGTCACGAAACTTCTCCATGACTACCGGCCAGCCGAAGTTGAAACCGGCAGCCATGCCATCACGTTGTGCAGGGTTGTTGTGGGAGATGAGGCCGAGCGCCTCGGTACGCTGCCAGGTATGCGCGTGCATGGCGGCAATGGACTCGATGACGCGGATGGCTTCTTCCAGTGAGCAGCCGGCAACCTGGTCACCTATGCGGTAGCCCTTGATCTCTTCCATGAGAATGCAGAAATCGTCAGTTGCTGCCGTATGCTCGGCGAAGTAACACTCCGGCGTGCGCAATGGCAATGTCCTGGCGACCGACTGATAGAAGCGTACTTCTTTTCCGTACATGTCATACGTTCGGGCGACTTCACGATTCTGTGGTGCAGGTGAGGGGAACTTGGCAATGATCGTGTCGGCCGGCCTGTCACTGTCGAGCTTCACCCGGGTGACCTGGCCCATGATTCCAGCCCCGGCCCCAAACGGCTGGACCTCAAAGTTGCGAACCGTACAGCCCAGCGCTGACGAGAGCCATTCGCGTGTCAACGCGTCCGGGGTAGCAGGATACGGCATGTCAGTGGCTCCGGAATTGACGACGATCAGGCGGCGAGCTGGGCTCGCCCGGACTTTTCATGAATCTGCTGCTGCGGCTGACGATATACGTGAAAACACAGTGCGTGCTTCTTCCAGGTGCTCGCCGTACTGTAAGTACGACTGCGCGCCTGCAAGGGAGCGCCACACTGTCTTTTTGCGCATCTCGTCACCCTCGCGACGAAGCTTTATGAAAAGTCCGGGCCAGGCGTCTGCCCATCAAGGTTTCGAAATTGTGTCGGTAAAAATGGTGGCGGGTAGGTTCGTCGTCATCCGTCAGCGTGCTTTCGAAGCGCTTGAGTGGATTGCGGCCGCCTTCCACATGCGGAAAGTCCGACGAAAAGAGTGGAATCCCGATACCGGCTTCCCGGGCAATCCAGGCGACGTCTTCGGCAGGATAGGGGGTTGCTCGAATCTGACGCTGCACGTACTGCGAAGGTTTCAACGAGAGTTTCTGCAGTCGTTCCTCGGTACGCAGAAAGGCAGCATGCGCGCTGTCGAGGTAACGCATCCAGCTGGGAATCCAGCCAGCGCCCTGTTCGATTACTCCGAACATCAGGCGCGGATGCGATTCGAAGATGCCATCGATGATCAGTGCTGCAAGTGTCTGCATGACTGGCGCTGGAATGGCCATGTAGTCGACGGAGCGGAAGTTTTCGGCACCGCCATGAAAATCTGTCGGTACCGGCAGGCCGTTCTTGAAGTAGTTCGGATTGAGCAGCTGACCACCGCCGCCCACATGGAACACCACCGGGATGCCAGCTTCCTCAGCCATGCGCCAGATCGGGAACAGGCCCGTGTGGCTTGGTGAATGTGTGCGCGGGCACTGCGAAGGAATCAGCAGGGCGTCGAAACCCTCCCTGATCGCGTTTGCCGCAATACGCTCACTGTGGTCGAAATCGGCAAGCGGGACATAGGCAGTCGACAACAGGCGCGGGTCCACCGAGCAGAAGTCCTGCATTGCCCGGTTGTGGGTCTGCGCAACACCATAGATCAGGTCAAGATCAGTTGACACACGTTCGAGTGTCGCGAGATGACCGTTCATGAACGTGTTGAAGACGAGTTGGGAAGAGACGCCGATCAGGTCGAGTGCGCGCGGTCGATCCTGCTTGTACAACGCGCCGGTTGCAGCCCAGTTCTTCCGTAACATGATTTCGTCTTCATCACGCGCCCGATAGGCAGCATCATTCTGTTTCGACAGGATGGTTTCGAGTTCTGCCGCCGTTGATGCGACTGACGGTGTGCCATCGAATCCCAACAGGTGGCGTTTGATGCGATCCGGTGCAAAACCTGCCAGCCAGTCGGCGGTTTCCATGATGTGGGCATCGGCATCGTGGACAATTCGATCTGTGATGTACGGCATGTTTCGGATTCCTTGCAATCGCACCGGTGTCGCAACTTAAGGCCGGAAACGGCGGCGGGTCAATGTGCGCGTGGTAAAGTTTGCGGAGTCCCGGCCTAGTGAGTTGATCCTTGTCCCTGGAACCGCTTGTCACCGTCGTCTCGCCGCTATACAACGGCGAGCGTCATGTTCGTGGTCTGGTTGATTGTGTGCTCGCCCAGACCTACACCAACTGGCGGCTGGTCATCGTCGATAACCACTCGAAGGATGGCACCCAGACGCTTGCCTCGGAGTATGCAGCCAGGGATGAACGGGTTCGGGTGGTTCGTAATCCAGAAACCGTGGATGTGATCAGCAATCACAATGCCGGATTTCGCGAAATTCCACCGGATTCAGTCTATTTCAGGTTTCTGCAGGCCGATGATCGACTCCAGGACCATGCACTTGCCAAGGCGGTAACGCTGGCAGAATCCAACCCCCGGGTCGGAATTGTCGGCTCGCACCTCAAATGGGGGGAGGAAACCGCGTCAGCAGAATTTGATCGAGGTGTGCTGGTTCACCCCGGAACAGAGGTTGCCGCACGAACTCTGCTCGGCGAAACCTATCCGTGCCTGTCCCCTTCGGCTCTCCTGTTTCGCATGGCGGCAGTCCGGAGGCGGCAACCTTTTTTCGCGCCGGACTATCTGTATGCCGACGTGATGGCCTTTTACGAGGTGCTTCGAGACTGGGACTTCGGCATCGTACCTGAGGTTCTCACCACGGTCGGGCGAGGTGCCGGCTCGGTAACCAACAAGGTCACCAAAGCCTATAACAAGATGTTTGCCTCCAACCTGCACCTGCTGGTGATGTACGGGCCGGAATTCATTGACAACAAACGCTATCAGCAGCGGCTCGCGGCCCGGGTGCAGTTGTATTACGAGTATCTTGGCCACAGCTGGTTCGAACTGCGCTTGCCAGGATTCTGGGAGTTCCATGCGAGTGGACTTAGCACCTGCGGACTGACACTTGATAAATCCAGGGTGCGCCAGGAGGCGTTCAAGTTCCTGCGCAGCCATCCGGAAGCGGCAATACGCGCCGTCGCGCGTAACTTGCGTGATGGCCGTTCCTAGTGACCCTGTGAGCAAGTCGCTCCTGCGACTTGCTCAGGGTTTTCCCCGTGTTTGACCAATTGTTGAAAAAACTCGAGGTTCCCATCCTGCAGGCGCCCATGGCCGGTGTGCAGGATGAAGCACTTGCCATTGCTGTGTGCCGTGCCGGTGGCCTTGGTGCGCTTCCCGCAGCCATGCTCACCGAAGAAAAGCTGGCAGCTCAGCTGCTCAGAGTCCGGGCGGCCACTGCTGCTCCATTTCAGGTGAACTTTTTCTGTCATCAGGATCCTGTCCCGGACGAACAAGCGCAGGCCCGTTGGCAGGAACGCCTGCGACCCTATCATGCGCAGTTGGGGCTGGCGTTTACGCCAGCCGATTCAAGATCAGCGAGACAGCCGTTTTCGCAGTCACACCTTGATGTCCTGAAAGTCATCCCGCCGAATGTGGTGAGCTTTCACTTTGGCCTCCCCCCGGAGGATCTGTTGGCTGCATTGCGTACGCTCGGAGTCCTGGTGCTGTCGACGGCGGCGACAGTGGAAGAGGGGTGCTACCTCGCTGAGCGGGGCGTGGATGGCATCATCGCCCAGGGTCTTGAAGCCGGTGGTCATCGTGGCATGTTTCTGCGTGACGATTTATCGGGTCAGCTCGACATGCTCTCCCTGGTCCGCAATCTGGTTCGCGTAACCGATGTGCCGGTCATTGCGGCGGGTGGCATAGTGGATGCCGAAAGCGTCAGGGCTGCCATGGATGCTGGAGCCAGTGCTGTGCAAGCCGGAACCGCATTTCTCTGTTGTGATGAGGCGACCACGTCTGCCGTGCATCGTGCTGCCATCGCTGAAAAGCCGTTTCGCAGGACAAGAATCACGAGACTGTTTACCGGGCGACCGGCTCAGGGGCTGATCAATCGTCTGATGATCGATCTTGCGGATCAGGAAGCGCTGGCGCCTGCATTTCCGCTGGCCGCGAATGCACTCGCCCCACTGCGCCTGGCTGCAGAACGAACCGGGAGCCCGGATTTTTCACCGTTGTGGTGTGGTACTCGTGTGGACGGCGCGCGCCGCGTTCCTGCGGCTGAAGTCATTCGTTCACTCGCAGCCGGACTTTGACCTCGGCCGCACCACTGATCTCCTCATCATCGGAGGCAGCCACCAGCTTGAGATTCATCACCCGGCATCCTGCATCCACATAAGGCTGCAAGCCTGCGGCGATATCGTCAGGAGTGCCGTACGGCACATACCGTTCGAATTTTTCGAACGGCACCTTGTAGAAATTCTCCATCGCCCGAGCCACCAGTTTGCGTGCAGTTGCCTTGTCATCCGCAACACCTGCCCAGGGCTGGTAACCATGCATCCAGACCACCTGTCGGTCAATGGATGCTGCGGTGCTGTCGATTTTTGCCACGGCCTGCGCATAACGCTCCGGTGAACACCACACACCGATCCAGCCTTCGCCCAGGCGTGCCGCCCGATCCAGCGCTGCGTCGGATCGACCGCCAACCAGAATGGGTACCGGTGGATCGATCCGGGGCTTGATGCAGGCCTGTGAGACATTGAAGAACTCGCCTCCGAAGTCGATCGTCTCACCTCTCATCAGAGCACGAATGATCTGCAATGATTCGTTGGTTCGTCTGCCACGGGTCTTTGGATCCACTCCACAGACTTCAACTTCATGTCGGTCATCACCACCCACGCCGATGCCGAACAACATGCGTCCGGGTGCAATCTTGTGAATGGTTGCCAGTTGGCGCGCGACGGGCAAGGGATGCCGCAACGGTAGGAGGTAGATACTGATCATCACGCCCATGGTGGGGTGCAGTTGTGTCAGTGCTGCAATTTCCACAAATCCGTCTGTACCCGACCCGTCCCGAAAGGACACATGGTCGGCCATGTACATGTGATCAAAACCGGCGTCGGCAATGCGCTTGACCAGCGATCGGCGGCCGTCGATATCCTGGTTCCAGAATCGCTCGGGTGTACACATGCCAAACAGCAGGGGCAGGCTCAATTCATCACTCCCGTTGAAATCAGCGCAAGTCTGCCTGATCTGAACTGTCGCGGAAACGTGGTTACGTGATACAAACTGCCTGGATCGAAAAACGGGAGGTGGTGATGGATCTGGGGCTGGATGGCAAGAAGGCGATCGTACTCGGTGGCAGCCGAGGCATTGGTCTGTTCACGGCTTCGTTGCTGGTGGAAGAAGGCTGTGACGTGGCGATCTGTGCGCGGGGCTCGGATGGGATCGATGATGCGCGCAAACATCTCAAGTCCTTGCGTGAAGACGCCGGTGTGTTTGCGAAGTCTGTTGATCTTGCTGATGGCATGTCCACCCGTGCATTCGTTCGCGAGGCGACGGTGGCGCTGGGTGGCCTGGACATCCTGATCCACAACGCCAGTGGCTTCGGGTCGGACAACAGTGAAGAAGCGTGGCGACGCAGTTTTGAAGTCGACATGATGGCCGGGGTGCGTGCCGTGGAAGAAGCGCTGCCTTCTCTCAAGGACAGCAGTGCTGCCAGTATCGTGTTTGTGGGTTCGATGGCCAGCAAGTATCACTTTGGGCGCGCGCCATCTGCCTATGGCCCGGCCAAGGCTGCGATGCGGACCTATGCCAACGAGATTGCCCAGTCCTATGGGAAGCAGGGCATACGTGCCAACGTGATTTCTCCCGGCGCCGTCTGGTTTCCGGGTGGATCCTGGGACCAACAGAAAGCAGCCAACCCGAAGTTCTACGCGGCGGTGGAAAAAGCCATTCCGCTGGGGCGTCTGGGTACTGCGGACGAGATTGCGAGAATTATCGTCTTCACCGCAAGTCCGGCGGGTTTGTGGCTGAATGCAACCCATCTGGCCGCCGATGGCGGTCAGGTCGCAGCGGTGGATTGATCATGCGGAAACTTTTTTTGACCAGTGTGGTGGTGCTGGTGGCGGTTTATCTGCTGGCGCTGTGGGTACCTGTCGAACCGGTTGATCGACGGCCCGGACTGGGGTTGGTGGGTCCGGTGGCCGATGCCCGGTCGACAGACTGGTCGTTTCTTGAAGGGCTCACGGAAATCGAAGTGGAAACCAGAACGTCCATTGGCATCCCGCACTCGGTGACGACCGTGCTCTGGCGTGCGGGTGAAGACCTGTACATCCCCTGCAAAGCCTGCGACACCAAGCGGTGGCCAAACAACGTGGCCGCCAATCCGGATGTTCGCATCCGCGTGCGTGGGATTGTTTATCCCATGCGGATGCAGCGGATTGCCGATCCTGCCGAACGTGAGAGGCTGCTCGTCACATCGTTCCCGCAGGTGACACCCGATGTCGCGGTGTTTCGTGTGTCGCCGAGGTGAGGTTGTTTTGCAAGTTTTGGGATTGCTCTGCGACTGGGGACTGAAGATTCGGGGTCAGGGGACCCCTCCTATCAGAAGCAGGACGATCCAGTATCCGACCACGCAGACCTGTACAAAAAAGAAGGTGAAACGTACCAGCACCGCAATCGTGCTGGTCGAAACCAGATGAACGAGGGACTGTGCCAGTCGCGCGCCAATCAGCACGGTTGCAAGGTCATCCGTGACACCGGTCTGATGCGTGGCGATCGCATACAGCATGACAACCCCTGCAACGGGCAGGAATTCATAGGTATTGGCGTGTGCACGCGTCAGGCGCAGACCAAACCCAGGCAGGTCGGTACCGGCTGCCGAGAAGGAATTGAGCGCCTTGCCGGCAGTCATCGATACCCATGTTCGATAAAAAGCGATACCTGCCAACAGAAAAATCGACCAGGCAGCAAAGAGCAGCAGTGCGGTTGCGGTCATGATGTGCTCCTCATGGATGCGGTGTGTGTGGCAGAGCCACTAATTGTGGAGACCTCAAAATTGACTTCGCCCGCAGGCAGTTGCTGCGTCACGAAATCACGTAGCGCCTCCGTCAGACCAACAGGGTCGCCGATGGGCATGAATGGCCGGCCGACGGTCAGTCGATAGCGCTGGTTCTCCTTGTTGAGGAGTTCCCGGAACAGTGTCATGTCCTTGAGTTCCGTATTCAGAAACCACAGCAGGTAGAAAAGCGCTGAGTTGAACCCACGCACATGCATGGGCACGATCGGGCAGTGGTAACGCTGTGCAATGCTCACGCCGCTGGTCATCCATGGCCGTTCGATCAGGCCGCGCAGTGTCGGCTGTGCCAGGCGTCCCGAGGGGAATATCACGATCACCCGTTCGCCTCTGAAGGCTTGCACCATGCCACGTACGGTTTCCTTGTTGCGACCATGATCGCGGCGCTGGTCCATCCACTCCACCGGGATGATCATCTCGGTCAGTCGTGGAACGGCCCGGATGGCGTCCCGATTGGCAAAAAACACGATATCCCTGCGGACGGTCTTCAGCGCGTCGTAGACGGCCACACCATCAGCAATTCCGGCAGGATGATTGGCGATGACTACAACACGGCCGGTCCTGGGCAGGTGGTCAAGCCCCAGAGTTTCGACCCGCAGGCTCAGCTTCCTCGACAGCCAGTCAAAAACCTCTCGTCCGCCGGCATGTTGCAGACCGTCGATCATCTCGATGGCCTGGCGATAGCCGAGCAGCGGGTACAGGTAGCGCTGGACGAGTTTCCAGGCCAGCGGGTGCTGCATCAGCCCGGTCGCACGCTCCTCGATCAATGTATCGACGATGTGCTGGCTCAAGTGGAATGCTGCCGGACAAATGCGATCAGGGCCTGGTTGAAGCCGTTGGCGTCTTCCATGTTCACGCCGTGGCCGGTATCAAGTCTGATGCAGTCGAGGCGCGGCATGTGTGCGCGCACGTGATCAGCAAACGGATTGAAACGCGTTTCACGCTGGCCCTGAATCAACAACGCGGGGCGGGTATTCGTGTGGATTCGTGAACGTACGCTGAGCTGTGGTGTGGTGTAGGCCATGATGTTGGCGATACCCAGCGGCGTGTGACGTGCCGCGTCAGCCAGCAGCGGGATCTTCACGCTGGCCGGCAGGTGTTTTGCATGTCGCGGGTGCACGGCGATCCGGTCGATGGCAGGCATGCCCTCGTTGCTGAACCGCTGCCGACTTGCCAGCCCCTGTTCGAGCCACGCCGCCTGCTGCGCCTCGTCCGCAAGTGCCGAGGTTGAATTGGTGAAAACATGTGCAATCGTCTGCTGGGGTCGATCCAGTGCGTAACGCAAGGTCAGGCCGGCACCGAGCGAATAACCGCACAACAGCCAATGCTGCTCGCCGAGTTCACAGCGGATGAGATCGAACTGTTCGATCAGTGCCTCCGGCTGGTAATCGACCGCGTCCATCGGGGCGGGGGAGCGACCGTGTCCCCAGAGTTCGACCACAACAGGCCTGCACACCGTGCCCAGGGCTTCGAGATTCAGCAGCCACTGTGCCCGGCTCATCAGGAAACCGTGCACCAGCAGTAGACAGGGCCCGTTACCGGGATGGGCCTCCCAATGAAGTTTATGCCCCGCGGAAGCCTGGCCCGGCCTTTTCATGAAACTTCTACTGCGGCTGCCGACAGTCGTGAAAACACAGTGCGCGCTCCCTCCAGGTGCTCGCCGTACTGTACATTACGACTGCGCGCCTTCCAGTCCGCGCCACACTGTTTTTTTCGCGCATCTCGTCATTTTTCCGTTTCTCGTCACGGGCGACGAAGTTCCATGAATGGTCCGGGCTAACATGACAACACAATCCTCGTGGTGACAACCGGTGGCACCATCGACAAGGTCTACTTTGACGCGCTCTCGAATTTCGAGGTGGGTGCATCCATGGTCGGAGAGCTGCTCAGGGAAGCGCATGTCGATGCGCCCTATCGGGTGATTGAACTCCTGCGCAAGGACAGCCTGGACCTGACGGATTCGGATCGCCGGTCGATTGCCCGCTGTGCAGGCAATGCCGAAGAGCGCGCCGTCGTGATCACACATGGCACGGACACCATGACCGAGACAGCCGAGGTGCTGATGGCCGATCCCGGATGTGCGGACAAGGTGATCGTCCTGACAGGCGCGCTGGCACCCGCCCGATTCGCTCAATCCGATGCCACCTTCAACGTGGGCATGGCATTTGCGGCAGTCCAGACCTGTCTGCCCGGGGTGCATATCGTCATGAATGGCCAGATCTTCGAAGCTGGCAAAGTGCGCAAGGATCGGGAGAACAATCGTTTCATTCGGTGTTAAAGTCGGGCTGCACGCGGACTTTTTTGGGGAGAGGTAAACCATGTATGACCTGCTGATCAAGAACGGCATGGTAGTGGACGGTTCCGGTGGCGCCCGCTACCGGGCGGATGTGGCTGTACAGGACGGCAAGATCGTCCGCATCGGCCGGCTGAACGACCAGGCAAAACAGGTGATTGATGCCGATGGACACGTTGTCACCCCGGGTTTTGTTGACGGTCACACACACATGGACGCCCAGGTGTTCTGGGATCCCATCGGCCAGTGTTCCTGCTATCACGGTGTCACCAGCGTGGTGATGGGTAATTGCGGCTTCACCCTCGCGCCGTGCAAAAAAGAAGAAGCGGACTACGTGTTCCGCAATCTGGAGCGTGCAGAAGATATCTCCCGTGACGCCATGCTCGAAGGCATCCAGTGGTCGTGGGAAACTTTCCCGGAGTTCATGGATGCGGTCGACCGCACGCCCAAGGGCATCAACTACGCGGGGTATATCGGTCACTCGGCGCTGCGCACCTATGTGATGGGCGAGCGGGCCTTCAGTGAACAGGCGACCGCAGATGAAATGGACCGCATGGCGTGGATTGCAAAAGATGCGGTACAGCATGGCGCGATCGGCTTTTCCACGTCGCGCACGTTCAACCACACGACAGCCGACGATCGCCCGGTAGCCAGTCGTATTGCCGACTGGGAAGAAGTGAGCCGAATTGTCACGGCCGTCGGTGAAACCGGTCGTGGTGTATTCGAGATTGCCGGCGAAGCACCTGGCCGAAATCCTGAGCGACAACGCGAATATTTCAACCGGCTCAAGAACCTGGCGGTTGAGTCGGGCGTGACCCAGACCTGGGGCATGTTCAGCGTACGGATCGCCCCGGATTTCTGGCGTCCCTATTTTGATCTGCTCAACGAAACCGCTGATGCCGGTGGCCGTATGATCGCTCAGGTGCACTCACGATCCCTGTCCACACTGCTCTCGTTCGAAGGCAATACACCCTTCGACAACTGGGACGTGTGGCGTGAATTCCGCAAGCTGCCGCTGGCCGAGCAGCAGGCCAGACTGCGCGACCCGATCATTCGCCAACGGCTCATCGACGTGGCCTCACAACCGTATACCGGGCCACGCGTGGTGGGTGCCGAAGCGCGACCGCCGGAATGGGATTACATCTACGCCATGGACGACATGCAGTTCGACAAGCCGAGCATGGCGGAACTGGCGCGTGCGCGTGGTGTGCATCCGGCTGAACTGATGATCGACCTGGCGCTTGCAAACGACATGCGCATGTTTTTCCGGCAGCCGATTGCCAATGAAAACCAGAGCGACGTGCTCGAGATGATGAAACATCCGCGGTCCGTGGTGACGTTCTCCGATTCCGGTGCACACGTCTCGCAGATCATGGACAGCTCGCTGCAGACCCATCTGCTCAGCTACTGGGTGCGTGAGAAGCAGGCCTTCACGCTGGAGGCGGCGGTTCGGCAGATCACCTATGACACGGCGACCCTGTGGGGCCTGCATGATCGTGGCCTCGTCCGCGAAGGCATGGCAGCAGACCTCGTGGTGCTGGATCCCGACACTGTCGGGGCACGCATGCCGGAGATGAAACACGACCTGCCGGCCGGTGCCCGCCGCCTGAAACAGACGGCCGACGGCATCATGCACACGATTGTCGGTGGTCAGATACTGCTGACCAACAATGAGCATACCGGGGCACTGCCAGGCCGATTTATCCGTGCCGGTGTGCACTAGCCTGGACCGGGAAACATTGCCTGGGCTCCCGCAGTTAGGCAGACTGCGGGCCTCGTCGATTTCCATAGCGCCCATAGCTCAATTGGATAGAGCACCAGGCTTCGAACCTGGGGGTTAGGGGTTCGAGTCCCTTTGGGCGCGCCATTTCAGCGCAGGATCATGATCCAAGCTCAGTCGTCGAGCAGGAGGATCATTTTCCTGCCAGTTCCGCGCCAATCAACACCTGCTTTGGACTCTTCGCAGAGTGTTGCGATCCCGATGGTGAAAAATGTCCGGTTTGCCCGGCATCCTCAGTTGAGTGTCTTCTTCATACCTGAAGGTGTCGTCGTTGTCGGTGATGGTTCGTTCATTCCGCACGGTCTGGAAATCCCGATCGATGAAGGGCGATGAGCAGATGCCAAAGGTCCTCGAACCGGGATCGGTGGTGAGGCTGAACTGTTTTGCATTCGCGGTGGATGGACCACCCGCAATCACCGTGATCCCTCGTGGCGCGACAAAATACCGCATGAGCTGCTGCGCCTGCGGATCCCATAACCAGTAACCACGCTCTTCGTGGAATGCGTCGGCCTCGCCGATACGCGACGCAATGTTTGCGTAGCGCAGGCCATACAGTCGTTGTTCGCGGTTGTCGACCGGTGACATGGGCTCAGACACAATTCGTTGGTGGTAGAGGTCCACCTCCCCGCCACGATCTCGGCCGTTGCGTCATCGCGTCCCTTGTCCCCTCTCAAACGCCAGCCAGTGCCACGAGAGGTCAAAAATCCGGCAACTGATCATCGTGCATGGGTTCTTCCTGCAGATTGTCACGACATGGTATGGATGACGGATCGGACTCCAATCCCCTCCTGCAGACGCACAACGGAGCGTTGGTGTTTCGCCAGCAGGCCTCCTATGCTGCTGCTCCTTCGATTTTCCCGATCACACCATGATGTCCGCGGACTCCATTGGTCGCGAAGCCCTGCGCAAGGCGTCGTGGCGGTTGTTGCCATTGCTCGGTCTGGGTTATGGCATCGCTTACATGGACCGCGTCAACATCAGCTTTGCGTCCCTGCAGATGAACGAAGATCTGCACTTCAGCGCGGCGGTGTACGGTTTGGGCGGGGGTCTCTTTTTTCTCAGCTATGCGCTGCTCGAGGTGCCTTCAAACCTGATGCTGGTCCGGTTCGGGGCCCGCCGCTGGCTCTTCCGGATCATGCTCACCTGGGGCGTTATCGCCGTTGGCATGATGTTCGTTCGCACGCCAATGCAGTTCTACGTCATGCGATTTCTGCTGGGGGCCGCCGAGGCGGGTTTTTTCCCCGGTGTGGTCTATTACCTCATGCAATGGTTCCCCGCCGAACAACGAGGCAAAGCCATCAGCCGCTTTTATGTCGCTCTGCCCTTGAGTGCAGCGCTCATGGGCGCCATGTCCGGTGCGCTGCTCGACCTGCGTGGCACCCTGGGTCTGGCCGGTTGGCAGTGGCTGTTTCTGGTGCAGGGTTCCCCGGCCATCCTGTTGAGCTTTGTAATTCTGAAGTTTCTGCCGGATGGCCCCGCAACGGCTCGCTGGCTCACTGCACCCGAACGCGACTGGATACTGCAAAAGCTTGCCGCTGACAATTCAGGCCACGGTGTGCAATCCGATCAGGGCGTACTTCGCACCTTGGCAAATCCGTTGGTCTGGCTGCTTGGCATCGCCAGCATCTGCATCCTTGGCTCGTCCTACGCGTTCACGCTCTCGGCCCCTGCAATCCTGATGCAGGCGACACAGCTTGATGTCTCCCAGGTCGGCTTCCTGACGGCAGGCGTGGCTCTTCTGTCGGCGTTTGCCATGCTGTTTGCAGGCTGGCACTCGGACCACCGGCGGGAACGTTACCTGCATGTGGTGATCTTCATGGTGCTCCTGTCGTGTGCTTATCTGACCCTGGGCCTGTCGACCGCTCCACTGCTGCTGGTGGCGGCTTATGCCGTCACGGTGCTTGCCGGCAATGCCAACCAGGCAGTGTTCTGGCTCATTCCGAGTGATGTGCTGCGTGGTCGATCGGCTGCGGCCGGTGTGGCCGCGATTGGTTCGATTGGCATGATCGGCTCCTTCATGGGCCCCTATGCCTGGGGTATTGCCAGGGACTCCACGGGCAGTTATCAGGCGGGGTTGATGGGCGTGACGCTGGCCTTTTCCATTGCCGGGCTGATCGTTTTCGGTTTGTGGTACTGGAGTCGCAAGGTGCAGGCTCGCGAGCGTTTCGTGCACAATCCGCCCTGACCGCTGCAAACTCGATCCAGGCACCTCATCGCCATCTGGCAGTGGTGGTGTTGGCACATGACCATCCAGAGGAGTGTTGATGAATGACTGAACCCCGTCGTGCCCACACCATGGCCGAGATGGCTGAACTCCAGGAGCGCATGATGAAGTTTCCCGACATCATGGCGTCGATCGCGTCGTACCAGCCACGATCATCCGACGTCATCATCACACCGTTTGGCAAATGTGGAACGACCTGGTTGCAGCAGACCTTCCACACGCTGCGGACGGGTGGTGACATGGACTTCGACGACATCTCCCGCGTGGTGCCGTGGATCGAAACGGCCGTTGTGCTGGGGCTCGATCTCGAAGCGCCGCAACGCGCAGAGCCTCGTGGTTTCAAGAGTCATCTGGCGTATACCCATGTACCCAAAGGGGCCAGATACGTCGTGTCGCTGCGTGATCCAAAAGACGCTTTTGTCTCCATGTACCGCTTCATGGAGGGATGGTGGATGGAACCGGGGAAGATCAGTTATGAAGAGTTTCTGGTACCGCGGTTGAATGCACGTGGCGCAGGCCAGGATTACTGGTCGCACCTGGTCAGCTGGTGGGAGCGGCGGGACCACCCGGATGTGCTGCTGTTCTCCTATGAACAGATGACGGCCAACCCGGCTGCGTCCATCCGCAAACTCGCCGACTTCTGTGGTATTGCGCTTGACGATGCTCTGTTGGCGACCACACTTGAGCGTTCGTCGCTGGCATACATGCTCGAGTACAAGAACCGTTTTGACGACGCTATGATGCGAGAATTATCAGAGCGGCGCTGCGGCCTGCCGAAAGGCAGTGATTCTGCCAAGGTTCGCAAGGGTGGTGTGGGTGGCCACAGGCAGGAACTGCCCGCCTCTGTCAGCCAGGCGATTGATGAGGTCTGGACCACGGATGTGCTGCCCAAGACGGGGTTTGCGGACTATCAGAGTCTGGAGGCCGAGATTCGTCGGCGGCATCAGTAGTTCAGGCATCAGTAGTTCAGGCATCAGTAGTTCAGGCAACAGAGCAGGCAACAGCTTTTTTTCAGCAACTGAAAAGGTGATGACCGCGTTGCGCGGTATGCTCTGCGTCTCCTTCATCGGGCCTCGCCAATGAGTCGGCAACCGCTTTCCCACATTACCGTGCTTGATTTTGGTCAGGTCTACAACGGCCCGTACTGCGGTTTCCTGCTCGCACAAGCCGGTGCACGGGTCATCAAGGTGGAAGCGCCTGGCGGAGAAACTCTGCGCGCCCGCGGCAGGGCGGCGGCTTCCAGTTATCCGTTTGCGTTGCTCAATACCAACAAGGAGTGCATCACGCTGAACATCCAGTCTGCCGAAGGTCAGGCGCTGCTCAAGCGTATGGTGCAGAACGTGGATGTGGTCTCCGAGAATTTTGCACCAGGCACCATGGCCAGGTACGGCATCGGCGCTGATGCGCTGCGGGCCATCAATCCGCGGCTGGTCTACGCAGCCTCTACCGGTTTTGGCGCAACCGGTCCTTATCGTGATTATCTGGGCATGGACATTACGCTGCAGGCGATGAGCGGAGTCATGAGCGTGACCGGTGAAGGTGAAGGGCCACCGCTGAAAACCGCCGCAGCCTTTGCAGACTTTCTCGGTGGCGCCCATCTTTACGCTGGTGTGGTTACCGCGTTGCTGGCTCGCGAGCAGACTGGCGAAGGATGCATCGTCGATATCTCGATGCAGGACTGTGTGTTTCCCACCCTCGCGACGGCGCTGGGTACCTATTTTCTCGCCGGTGGCAAACAGGGCCCTCGCACCGGCAATCGTCATTCCGGATTGGCGCTGGCGCCCTACAACGTTTATCCGACCAGCGATGGTTACATTGCCATCATCTGCATTCGTGAAACGCACTTCCGCAAACTGTGTCTGGCGATGGCGAGGCCTGAACTGGCTGATGACCCACGTTTTGCAACCAATGCAGACCGTTGCCGGAACATGCTGGCCCTCGATGCCGTCATCGGTGTCTGGTCGCAGACACTGCCACGCGCAGAGATTTTTGCGCGAGCCCAGGCACACGGTGTCATCTGCGCGCCGGTACAGAACCTTGAAGACGTGGTGAACGATGCGCAGTTGCTGGCGCGCGGTACGCTGGAATGGCGTCCACATGAGGTGCTTGGCAGGATTCCACAGGCGCATACACCCTTGCGCTTTCGTGGGCTTGAACCCCCGGCCCTCACTGACGTGCCGGCGCTTGGCGCGGACACTGATCGCATACTCAAGGAACTGGCCGGTGCGGATGATGCGCAGATGGAGCGACTGCGTGCCGCCGAAGCGGTCTGACGTGGTAGGCTTCGCCCCTTTCATTTTTCCAGGTTTGAGATGAGCACGCAGTTCGATACTGTTGAGTCGGCCATAGAAGCCATCATCGCAGGCAAGATGGTGGTGGTGGTGGATGATGATGATCGAGAAAACGAAGGGGATCTCATCATGGCCGCCAGCAAGGCAACGCCTGAGCAGGTTGCCTTCATGATCCGGCATACCAGCGGCATTCTCTGCACGCCGATTCTCGAAGACCAGGCAAAGCGCCTGCATCTGGATCCCATGGTCGCCCGCAACAATGCGCCCATGAGCACGGCGTTCACGGTCTCCATCGATTACACCCACGGATTGACCACGGGTATCTCGGCCGAAGAACGTGCAGCTACCGTGCAGGCCCTTGCCAACAGCAATTCCGGGGCCGAAGACTTTGTTCGCCCGGGTCACATCTTTCCGCTGGTGGCCCGTCAGGGCGGGGTGCTGGTTCGATCCGGGCACACCGAAGCGGGTGTTGATCTCTCCATTCTTGCCGGCCTGCCACCGGTCTCGCTGCTGGCCGAACTTGTCAACGACGACGGCACTGTGCAGCGCCTGCCACAACTGCTCGAATTCTCGGCCAAGCACAAACTGAAGATCATTTCGATTGCCGATCTGATCGCTTATCGGCAACGACGTGAACAGCTGGTGGAACGAGCTGGCGAATTCACGGTGAAGACCCGGATTGGCAATGCACGTGCCATCGCCTACCGCACGAAGTTCGAGGATGCCGAACATCTGGCGCTGGTGTTCGGCACGATTTCCGGTGCCAAGGCCGTGCCGGTCCGCATTCATCGCGAAAAGCTGATTGAAGACGTGTTCGGTGCTCAGGCTTCGCATACTGACAATCTGCTGAACGCAGCACTCGATCGTATCGGCAAGCTTGGCGGTGGTGTGTTGATTTACCTGCGCTCCGGTTTTGTGGGTGTACCGCTCGACCATCTGGAAAATGCCTCCAAGGAAAACGCCCGGCGCGCAGAGTGGCTCGAGATCGGTGTTGGCGCGCAGATCCTGCGTGATCTGGGGGTTGAAAAACTGCGACTCATCGCTGGCCGTGAAGTCGAATTTGTGGGTGTGCAGGGGTTTGGTTTGTCTCTGGAAGCAACCGAACTGCTCTGACCGCAATCCACGTTATTGCCGCCGGTAACGAAAGCCGGCGGCCTCCTGGTCCGGCCCGACATAGATCACACGTACATCGGGCCGGTGTTCACCACATTCGGTACAGCGCAGGCGTGCGCGCACGTCGCTCACGGTGGCGTCATCACCGAGTTGTCTAAGCAGATTCTCGATCGCAAGCAATTGCATGCGGCCACACGGAATGCACACCGCGTAGATGTGGAAACACCGGCTGAGTTCGACGAGAAGCTGCATACTGTGGTTATATACAGTAAAACTGCCTGGATGAATGACCGATCAGGATCCAGCGCTATTGCGGAAAATGCATGCGGAAAATGCATGGCCTTTCCGGCATGAGGTTGGCAAACTTCGACGCAGAAAGGCGCATGACGCAGAAAGGCGCATGACGCAGAAAGGCGCATGACGCAGAAAGGTGCATGACGCAGAAGGGCGCATGACGCAGAAGGGCGCATGACGCAGAAGGGCGCATCGCTGGCACCTGATCAGTCTCATGGGCAAATTGATCAGAGGATGCCTGGACCACAGCAATTTCAGGACAAGGGGAAGAGAGGATGAAAGCTGCCGTATTTCGTGAAGTGAACAAGCCGATGGAAATCGAGGAAGTTCGAGTCGACAAACCCGGGCCACGCGAAGTACTCATCCGTACCTCTGCCGCCGGTGTCTGTCACAGCGATCTGCACTTCTGGAACGGCACCTATCCCGGCCAGGTGCCGATGGTACTGGGGCATGAAAGTGCAGGTGTGGTCGAGGCTGTTGGCAGTGACGTTCATTACGTCAAGGCGGGCGATCATGTCATCACTTGCCTCTCCGTATTCTGTGGCCATTGTGAATATTGCCTGACCGGCCACATGTCGCTGTGTCAGGAACCTGAGACCAAGCGTGGCAAGGACCTGCCCTCACGACTGAGCCAGTCGGAACAGCCGATGGGTCAGTTTGCGAATCTGGGTTCCTATGCAGAGATGTTGCTGGTACATGAACATGCGGTGGTGAAGATCCGCGAAGACATGCCGATGGACCGTGCCGCGCTGATCGGTTGCGGTGTCATGACGGGCATGGGAGCGGTGTTCCACACCGCCAAGGTTGAGCCGGGAGCAACCGTCGCCGTGATCGGCTGTGGTGGTATCGGCTTGTCCGCGATCAATGGCGCGGCGATTGCCGGCGCCTCCCGCATCATCGCCGTGGACATGGTTCCGTCCAAACTGGAACTGGCTCGCAAGTTTGGCGCGACTGACGTCGTCAATGCCAAAGACAAGGATGCGGTTGGCGAAGTGAAGGAAATGACTGGCGGCGGCGTGCATTATTCCTTCGAAGCGATCGGCCTGAAAGCCACTGCCGAGCAGGCGTTCCAGATGCTGCGCAATGGCGGCACGGCGACCGTGATCGGCATGATCCCGCCAGGACAGATGGTGGCCGTCCATGGCATGGAATTCCTGTTCGAAAAGAAGATCCAGGGCAGCATGATGGGCTCCAACCGTTTCCGTGTGGACATGCCGCGCTTTATAGACTTCTACCTGCAAGGCCGTCTGCATCTGGATGACATGGTGTCGCGTCGCATCAAGCTGGCCGATATCAACGATGCCTTTGCAGCGCTGGGTACCGGTGAAGTGGCGCGCAGCGTCATCATGTTCGACTAAATCTTCGTCTGGGGAAACACTCATGCGCTGGATGTCGTTTGCACATCAGGGTCGGGTCACGTTCGGAATCTTGTCAGCCAGCGGTGACACCGTCATCGATATCGGTACGCGTGGCCAGTATCCGGATCTGAAATCCGCTATCGCTGCAGATGCACTCGAAGGTCTGGCCTTGAGTGCACGCGGTGAAACGGGTATTGCGCTGGAAAAGATCAGCTATCTGCCGACGCTCCCCAATCCGGACAAGATCCTGTGTGTGGGTCTCAACTACAAGGCTCACCAGGAAGAAACCGGGCGTGGTGGAGAGCCGTATCCCACGATCTTTGTGCGTTTTGCCGGCGCACAGATGGGTCACAAAGCGCCGATGATCCGGCCACCGGAGTCGAATACCCTCGACTACGAGGGTGAGATTGCGATGATCATCGGCAAACGCGGCCGGCGTATCCCCAAGGATCGTGCGCTTGAGTACGTCGCCGGTTTCAGCATCTATAACGATGGCAGTGTGCGCGAGTACCAGCGCCATACCTCTCAGTTCACACCTGGCAAGAACTTCGCATCAACCGGCGGATTTGGTCCCTGGATGATGACACCCGACGAAGTGGGTGACCTGTCAGCGCTGGAACTCACTACCCGCCTCAATGGCAAGGTGATGCAGCATTCGTTCTCTTCGCTGATGGTCTTTGGTTTTGTTGAACTCATCGCGTTCTGTTCGACGTTCATTGAACTGGTGCCCGGTGATGTCATTGTCACCGGCACACCGGGTGGGGTTGGCTCGGCCATGAAGCCGCCGATTTTCATGGATGATGGTGACCTCATCGAAATCGAAGTAAAGCCGATCGGGACGCTGTCCAATCGAGTGGTTCGCGAAAGTCTCTGAGGTTGCCGCTCAGGTCCGACGGGTTCCTGGAGAAAGAGTGATCAGGCAGAAGATACCCGGTGAGCAAACGCCGCGGACAGCAGCGCCCTGGTGTACTGCGTACCAGGATTGGCAAAGATCCTGGCCGCTTCACCCTGTTCAACGACATGGCCGTTCTGCATCACGATCAGGTGTGTGGCAAGCGCTTTCACGACCCGCAGATCGTGACTGATGAAAAGATAGGTCAATCCGTAAAGACGCTGCAGGTCCCGTAGCAGGTCCACAATCTGCGCCTGCACCGACATGTCGAGTGCCGATGTCGGCTCGTCCATGATGATCAGTTTGGGTCGCAGGATCAGCGTGCGGGCAATGGCAATGCGCTGCCGCTGCCCGCCGGAAAACTCGTGTGGATAACGATGCAGATGTTCCGCCGACAAACCCACTTCTTCCAGAGCGTGGGTAATCTTGGCCAGATGTTCTTCAACCGTGAGGTCTGGTTCATGAACTTCTAGCCCTTCACCGATGATCTGTGCTACCGACAGACGTGGTGACAAACTGCCAAACGGATCCTGGAACACCACCTGCAGCTGACGCCGGATTGGTTTAAGGGTCCGGCCGCCAAGAGCCCGAAGGTCATGGCCGTCGAAGTTGATGCCTCCGGTGCTGCTGATCAACCGCAGTACGGCCATGCCGAGGCTCGTCTTGCCGGAGCCGGATTCACCGACCACTCCAAGCGTGTCGCCAGCATGCAGGGTGATCGACACGTCTTTGACGACACAGACCTTGTCCTGTCGTCCAAACCACTTGCGGCCCCTGGGATAGTGCACACCAAGCTGGTCTGTGCTGAGCAGCATGGGTGTCCCTGTGTTGGGCAGTGGTGGGTCTCCCCTGGGTTCAGCGGCCAGCAGTTTGCGTGTGTATGTATGTTGCGGGTTGCTGAAGATCGATTGGCGAGACCCTTGTTCAACGATTTCCCCGTTGTGCATGACACACACATGCTCCGCGACTGAACGAACCACGCCAAGATCGTGTGAAATCAGCAGCAAAGCCATGCCAAGATCGTCTTTCAACTCCTTGAGCAATGCGAGAATTTCAGCCTGGATGGTGACGTCGAGCGCAGTGGTCGGTTCATCGGCAATCAACAGGCGCGGTTCGTTGGCCAGCGCCATGGCGATCATCACACGCTGTCGTTGCCCACCGGACAGTTCATGCGGGTAGGCACCAAGTCTGCCTGCGGCGTCGCTCAGCCTGACACGCTCGAGCAACTCAAGTGTGCGCGATCTTGCCTCACGGCGTGTCATGCCACGATGCACCTGCAGCGTTTCGCCGATCTGCGTTTCTATCGTGTGCAGCGGATTGAGCGATGTCATGGGCTCCTGGAAGATCATCGTCACCGCGTTCCCGCGTACGCTTCTGAGGCGGGCAGGTGTCGCCCCGACAAGATTCTCACCGTCCAGCAGGATCTGCCCGCGTGGATGCGACGCGCCCGGATACGGCAGCAGTTGCAGGATCGACAGTGCGGTCACTGATTTTCCGGAGCCTGATTCACCAACCAGTGCAACGGTTTCTCCCGCTGCAATCCTGAAGTTTACGCCACGAACGACGTCTGTTGTCCCGAAACGTACCCAGAGGTCCTTGATCTCGAGCAGGCTGCCGGAACGACTCATGTTGTGCGCACGCTGGGCGTTCGCCTCGGGTCCAGTGCATCGCGTATGGCTTCACCGATGAAGATCAGCAGTGTCAGCAGCGTGGCGATGGTCAGGAACACCGAGATTGCGATCCACGGCGCCTGCAGGTTGGATTGTGCAGCGCCCAGCAAACGTCCGAGTGAAGGGGATTCATACGGCATGCCAAAGCCAAGGAAGTCGAGTGCGGTGAGTGTGGCGATCGAACCGTTGAGGAGAAAGGGCAGATAGGTGAGTGCCGCCACCATCGCATTGGGCAGTACATGCCGTACGATGATCCGCCGGTTGGACACACCCAGTGCACGGGCAGCGCGAACAAATTCGAAATTGCGGGCACGCAGGAACTCTGCGCGTACTACACCCACCAGTGCCATCCACCCGAACAGGGTGAGCAGGCCAAGCAGCCAGAAGAAACTGGGTTCGATGAGGCTCGCGAGAATGATCATGAGAAACAGCAATGGCAGACCGGCCCAGATCTCCACAAATCGCTGGCCGATCAGATCAACGACGCCGCCAAAGTAACCTTGCAGCGCGCCTGCGGTGATGCCGATGATGGAACTCATGAACGTCAGTGACAAACCGAACAACACCGAGAGCCGAAAGCCGTACAACAGTTGGGCAACAATATCCTGACCGAGAGACTCTGTGCCTAACCAGTGTTCGCGGCTCGGTGGTGCCGGGGCAACTTCCAGGCTCCAGTCGATCGTATCGTGAGAGTACCGAATTGGCGGCCAGAGTATCCAGCCGCCGTCCTGGGTAATCAGTGCCTGCACGTATGGATCCCGATACGAGGCCTCCGTGGGCAGTTCACCACCGAGTTCGTCTTCGGTGTAGGTGAAGAGCACAGGCACATAGAGCTCGCCACCCTTGGCAAACAGAATCGGACGTTCGTTGGCAATGAACTCCGCCAGGAGGGACAGACCAAACAGGAAGAGGAAAATCCAGAATGCATACCAGCCGCGGCGATTGGCGCGAAAATTGGCAAGGCGTCTGCGATTGAGCGGGCTCATTCGCCACGTGTCTCGAAGTCGATGCGCGGGTCCACCAGTACATACACCAGATCACCGATCAGGTGCATCACCAGACCGATCAGCGTGAAGCTGAACAAGGTGCCAAACAGGATCGGGTAGTCGCGTTTGATCACCGCTTCATAGCCGAGCAGCCCGATACCATCGAGGGAGAAGATCACTTCAATGAGCAAGGCGCCGGTGAACAGGATGCCGACAAACGCGGCGGGAAAACCTGCAATCACGATCAGCATCGCGTTGCGGAAGACGTGGCCATACAGAACACGTTTTTCAGTCAGACCCTTGGCCCGCGCGGTCAGCACGAACTGTTTGTTCAGTTCTTCGAGAAAACTGTTCTTGGTGAGCATGGTCAGCGTCGCAAATCCACCTGCAGTCAGCGCGGTCAGTGGCAGAGCGAGGTGCCAGAAATAGTCAACGATCTTACCGGCCATCGACAGGTCGTCGAAGTTTTCCGACACCAGGTCACGCATCGGGAACCAGTTCAGGTAGGAACCACCCGCAAACAGCACGACCAGCACAATCGCGAACAGGAAACCGGGTATTGCATAGGCCGTGAAGACGATACCGCTGGTCCAGGCATCAAACCTTGTGCCATCACGCACGGCTTTGGCGATGCCCAAAGGGATCGAGATGCTGTAGATCAGGAGGAGCGACCACAGACCGAGGGAAACTGATACCGGCAGTCGTTCGAGTACCAGATCCAGCACCGGGCGATCCTGGAAATAACTGGTGCCAAAATCCAGACGAACGTAGTTCCAGATCATCTGGATGAACCGCTCGTGTGCAGGTTTGTCAAAACCGAACTGCTTTTCCAGACGGGCCACCAGTGCAGGGTCGAGGCCGCTGGTGCCGGCGTACGCGGATTGGCTGCCGGCTGCACTCATCTGGCCGCTGGTGGACATGCCAGCGGTCGACGTTGGGCTCAAACCCGATACCTGGGCCATGATCTGTTCCACCGGTCCGCCCGGCGCAAACTGCACGATGACAAAATTGATCACCATGATGCCGAACAGAGTTGGCAGGATCAGCAGCAGACGCCGCAGCAGGTAACGGCCCACTTACTCTGCCGCCTTGCGGTTACCAAGAAACTGGTTGACCCGAGCCGCCTTGGCTGTGTCCCACCACCACAGATCGACGAAGTTGGTTTCCCGTAGCAGCGGTGTATAGGGGGGGATACCAAACTTGTCCCACCAGGCGATGGCAGTCTTGACCTTCGAGGATGAAGGTACCCAATAGAAATTCCACAGCATCACCCTGTCGAAGGCCCGTAGTGCGGTGACGTATTCATCCCAGGTGCGCGCCCGGTGAATATGCCCGATGAGCGTATCGATGGCCGGATCCCGAAGGTTTGACCAGTTGGCGCTGTAGGCCTGGTCTGCGGCGCTGGAGTGAAAGGTTGAAGTCACCAGCTGTGTCGGTGTGAAATCCATCAGGAACCACAATCCGCCGACATCAAAATCTCCCGCCTGCATCCGGTACAGCCAGTTGGATATCTCCGGTGCCTTGATCAGGGTGGTGATGCCCAGTCGCTTGAGTTTGCTGGCCAGGGGACGCCATGCACCCGCCAGGTCCGCGGATACTGCCAGCATGCGCAGGTGCATTGGCTCGCCAGTCTCCTGATTCACCCGTTGACCATTGCGCACGATCCAGCCCGCATCCTTCAGGAGTTGATCGGCGCGAACGAAATTTTCACGGCTGTTGCCAGTGCCCTGGTTGGGTGTACCGGTATACGGTGTAGTGAACACACGCTCTGGAATCTGGCCGCGCAAGGGTTCGAGCAAAACCAGTTCCTGTGCAGAGGGCAGACCGGTCGAAGCCAGTTCCGAACCCTGGAAAAAACTCAGGGCTTCGCCCCAGAAACCGTATGAGCGCCGGTTACCCCATTCAAAATCGTTCATCAGCCACAGGGCTTCGCGAACCCGGATGTCGCTGAACATGGGCTGGTCCATGTTCCAGAAGAGCGACCACCACATGCCGGCCGGGCGCAGCAGATGGAACTCGTCTTTTCTGAGCATGCCCGCCTTGACGGAAGGAACGTTGTAAGCCATCGCCCAGCGCGGCGGCACGTTTTCGAGGTGAACATCCGTGACATGGCCCTTCAGCGCTTCGGTCTGCATCAGGTCGTTGCGGAAGTAGTCCACCTTGATCGTGTCAAAGTTGTAGCGCCCCTTGTTGATGGGTAGCTCGCTGCCCCAATAGTCCGGCACACGTTCCCAGCGGATGGAACGGCCGATGACAAACTTGCCGACGCGGTAGGGTCCGGAACCCAAAGGCACCTCGACTGAGGTTCTGGACAGATCGCGTCCTTCGAGCGCATGTCTGGGTAACACCGGAAGAATGGCAACCCGACGTGCCAGGATCGGGTCACTGCGTGAGGACTCGGCGATGTGGTAGCGCACTTCACGCGCGTTGATGACTTCGATACGCGTGATCGGCGTCAGCGGTGTACTGATGGTAGGGGACGCCTGCTCCTTGAAAGCGTGCAAGCTGAACACCAGATCGTCAGTCGTAATCGGCTTGCCATCGTGCCAGCGTGCGTCCTGCCGCAGACGAAAAGCCACCCAGCGTCCTTCCGGATCGATCGCGATGCCCTCCGCCAGCAGACCATAGAGCGTGGCCGGTTCATCGAGGCCGGGTTCCATCAGGGAATCGTAGAGATAGTTGATGTTGCGGACCCAGACGCCGACGCCGCGCACTTCACGTCCGCCAAGCGCCAGCGGATTGAAGTTGTCCCAGGTGCCCATTTCGTCGATGCGGATCATGCCGCCCTTGGGGGCATCCGGATTGACATAATCCGTGTGGGTAAAATCGGCCGGGTATTTTGGTGTGCTGAGAAAGGCGTAGGCGTGCTGATACTCGATTGCCCAGCTCGAAGGCCCGGCGCCAGCAGCGATCAGTACCCAGAGTACGTACCCGTAAATTCGCTGATTAGTCCTCAGCATGACCTTGGCAGATCGCCATCTCCGATTGTTGGAGCGAAACGGATTGATGGGTCTTTGCCCCTCCCCCCCGGAGAAATCAGAGTCAGGGATAGTGCTTGATGAGCGGCGAGTGATCAATCAGGAATCTTCGAATGGGCAGCAGTTGATTCGCAGACACTGCATCCATGGGAGCAGTACCCGTCGTGCTTTGCGCTTCGTGCACCGCTTGCGCTGGTTATCCGGACTGTGTGACTTTCGACAAGGCGAGTACAACCTGGTTAACCTGTGGGGTCAACCTGTTCGAGGAAGTTCCATGTTTCGTCACTGCGTCATGTTCAAGTTCAAACCCGAAACCACCGATGCCCAGAAAGCACAGATCCATGCCGGCTTCGACCGGCTGGTCGAACTGGAAGTTGTGCAGCGCTTTGCGCATGGCCCGGATGCCGGACTGCGCGAGGGGAACTGGCACCACGTGGTGGTGGCTGATTTCAACAGCAAGGAAGATTATCTGGTGTACTCCACACATCCGCAGCATGTCGAACTCCTGCAGCAGCATGTGCTGCCCAATATCTCGGAACGCGCAGCGGTCCAATACACATTCCAGGGTCAGCCATGAAGGGGTCAGCCATGAATCTGCAGGGCAAAACCGTATTGGTCACGGGCGGTGCGCAGGGTATCGGCAAAGGGATCGCGCGCCAATCGCTCAGAGCAGGCGCGCGCGTGGTGATTACCAACCTCGATGATGCCATAGGGCAGGCGACCGAAGCCGAACTGATAAGTCTAGGGCCGATCCGTCGCGTGCGTGTGGATGTAACAGACAGCGCTGCGTCTGCGGCACTGCTGGACGATATTTTTGCGCGCGAAGGGCGACTGGACGTTGTCTTCGCCAACGCCGGTGCCGGCATGATGAAACGCCTTATGGACTGCAGCCCAGCCGACGTCGCCAGCCAGTTTGATCTCAACTACTTTGCCAATCTCTGGCTTACCCAGGCTTATGTGCGCCGAGTGCGGGAACGAGGCGCGGTTGGCCACATCATGTACACCGGCTCCGAAAATTCTGTGGTGATGCCGCCTGACAATGCTGAACTGAAGATGGGTATCTACGGCGCGACCAAACATGCGTTACTGGTCACTGTGCAGTGGCTGCGCCACGAGCTGGCAGGCACGGGAGTTTCGGTGAGCGTGCTGATGCCTGGGCCGGTACTGACCGAGAGTCTGGCCTCGACGTTCAATGCGCTGGCGACAGCCGATGCGCAGGATCCACTGCATCAGGTGATTCCACCCCACGCCGAAAAAATGCTGCGCGAGCGGTTCATCTCCTGTGATGAGTGTGGACGGATTGCGCTGAGGGGTCTTGAGCTGGGACTGTTCTACATTCCAACTCAGGGATACATTCTGGATGATGTCAACACAAGACATGACGAACTGACGGCCGCTTTCAAGGCACTCGACCTCTGACGGAGGTACGGTCGCGTTCATCGAAAGGTCACGCAGGCAAAATAGCCTGCGTTGCATGCAGCATAAAAACAGTCATGATCATGATCGAACGTCCCTGCTGTTTGCAGGCATGCTGCTGATCGGTGCCATGGGGCTGGTGTCTGGTCCCTTGCAGAGCGAACCGTTGTCTGCGCATGACCAGTTGATTCAGACACTGAGGTCGCACACCGATGTGCTGCCGCCGACGCCTGCAGGCCATCCGGTGGCAACCATGTACAACCGCGAAGCCATCATCCCGCCGCAGTGTTACACCCGTAGCGAAGGATTGCATAATCCCTGTTATGTCTGTCATCAGAACGCCCGGCCTGGCCGCGAAAACACCATGAACGATGGTCCGCTGCAGCGAGAGTACAGCTTCAGCGAAGTCGGTCTGACCAATCACTGGAAAAACCTGTTTGAAGACCGGACAGAGGCCGTCGCTGCCATTTCGGACGCCCAAATCCTCGACTGGATTGATGATGACAATTATTCGGCGCTTGCTGGGCGATTGCAGGCTGCCGGCTTCAAGGGCTGGATCCCCGACCTTGTGAATCTGCAGGAAGCCGATCTGGCTTTCGACAAACAAGGATTTGCACGTGATGGCAGCCACTGGGTTGCTTTCAATTACAAACCGCTGCCCTCGACATTCTGGCCAACCAATGGATCCACCGATGACGTCATGATCCGTCTGCCACTGGCCTATCGGCAGAACCGGGATGGAGCACTGTCGAGAGATGTCTATGTCGCCAACCTTTCCATTGCTGAAGCCCTGATCAAGGGGCTGCAGACGATCGAGACACCTGACATCGATGAACACAAGGCCGGCGAGGACATCGATGGTGATGGCAGGTTGGGCATCGTCCAGCGGCTGAATGCCTTCGACCGCTGGGCGGGCGCTGCGCGGGGATTTCACATGGCCCCGTCCTTCTACCCGGAAGGCACTGAATTCCTGCACACCGTGCGCTACGTCGGTGTTGATGAACAGGGTGCCATAACACCATCACGACGGATGAAGGAAGTTCGTTACATGCGCAAGGCGTTCACGATGACGCTGGACGCCGCACGTGAGGCCTATCTGCAGGAGGGCTATCACAAGGACGAAGGGCTGCTGCCACTGTATACCAACCGGAACGACCAGGGGCTCGACAATGGGATGGGCTGGCTCGTCCAGGGATTCATCGAAGGTGTTGACGGCAGGCTGCGGGTGGCGACCTTTGAAGAGAACGTGTTCTGTATGGGCTGCCACTCGTCTATCGGTTCCACTATCGACAAGACCTTCAGCTTTCCACGCAAGGTCGACGGGCGAGCAGGTTGGGGTTATATCAATCTGCGCGGGATGAAGGATGCGCCCAACCATGGCGAGAAGGAAGGCGAGATCCTGACGTACTTTCAGCGTGCGGGTGGTGGCGACGAATTTCGCAGCAATGCCGAGCTTCGCGAGCGCTGGTTTCACAGGCAAGGCACTGCCGTTGATGTCGACAAGGTGCGCGCAGCTGAGGATGTCTACGCGCTTGTTACGCCATCAAGAGATCGGGCGCTCCGGCTGAACAAGGCTTACCGAACCATTGTTGCCGAACAGGATTTCATCCATGGCCGTGATGCAACGGTGACTCCGCCGGTCAATGTTCATGAACATGTGGGCGACGATGCACCGACTTTGCCGTCTTCCCTCAACCACCTGTGGTCGATAACGCTGGACTGGTAACGGGCCTGGGCACGGCTCGGGCAGACCTTGTCACCAAAGCTTAGCGATAGTTTCACCACTTGGTCACGTGACCTTTCCAGACTCCCTGAGCGAGTCGGCGATCACCGGCTTCGTCCGATTCGAATCGAACATCACCAGGGAGTCATTACGACGATGAAATTCAAGACAAGAACGCTGGTCGCCGCGCTGGCGAGTGCAGCTGCCATGGGCACCATCAATGCACATGCAGGTACAGAAGTGTGGTTCAACCCGCTGACCAATTCAGCCTATGTAGGTGTGCCCAACCATCCCAACGAACTCGGATCTCCATGGGTTGCCCCTGCAGGCATTACGCAAACCAACCTGACCAGTCTCAGCGAAATCGAGGCCGACCTGGATCAATCCGTAATCCGCGCACCCGGTGCGGAGAGTTCGGCGTCCATGATCGACATGGTTGCGTTCGACCGGCGTGGCAGGTACATCTTCCTCCCACATGAAACTCCGTGGGGAGCCGGTGTATCCCGCTACGACGTACGCGCAGATGAAAACGTGGTTCTGTTCCAGGGTGATGGCAACGGCCGCACTGGAAACTGGACCAACGACTATGGTGCCTTTGATCCGGCTCTGGTGACGCCCCAGCAGACAGTCTGGGCGGCGGAAGAGTGGACCGGGGAAGGTCGTGTCATCGAGATCGTGAATCCCTTTGCGGCGCCCGAAAAAATCAGGATTCGCGAGCTGCAGTCCATTGCCAATGTCGCGCATGAAGGTCTTCGTTTTGGTGCCGACAACAAGACGCTGTACTTTGTCGACGAATGGAACTCGGGTTCCATCTACAAGCTGGTATTCAAGAACCCGCGCAATTACACCCAGGGTGGCCAGACGTTTGTGCTGGTGATCGATGCATTCAAGGGTAACGCCGCCGATAACTTCAACGAACCGTCAAACGCAGCGCAGCCTCGAGTCGGTGCAGCGACCTGGGTACCGATTACCGATGCCGATGGCAAGCCACTGACCAAGGCAGACCCATTCAAGAACGGCCCGACCAACGATCCCCGCACCAACCCCGATACCCGGGGCGGTCGGCCTGCTGCCGATGAGGTCAATGGTGCCCCGTACGGTCGACCGGAAGATATCGAGGTTGGCAAACTCGCCAATGGCCATGAAGTAGTTTACTTCGCAGCCACCTCAGAGCGGTCGGTGTACTCCATTGAAATCCTGCCGGATGACAAGGCGACGGTACGTCTGTTTGCATCGGATGCTAAAACACCAAAAAACCTCGGGTTTGCACCGACCAGCGGGGTCATGAACTCCCCGGACAACCTCGAACTCGATGCGTTGGGTAACCTGTACATCATCGAAGACGCGCCCAACTCGGATGTTGTGGGCGGTGATGTCTGGTTTGCTCAGGACGTTGACGGTGATGGCGTATCCGAGTCGATCTATCACTTCCTGAGCCTTGGCGTGAACACTGCCGAAGCAACCGGAATGGAGTTCAATCCACGTCGTCCGACAAGATTTGTGATGGCGATTCAGCACCCGAAGAGCACCGATCTGCTGGCGGTTCCAGGAGGTTTTGGTGATGCGCTCTGGGAATTCAACATTGCGGGCGTGGTGCCGCCACCGTGTGAGCTGGAAACCGACATTGATCCGGTCACGGGAGAAGTGGTTGTCGAGCCAGTCCAGGACGAGAGCAGCCGTGTGTGCAGCGATGATCGCGATTCGAAGTTCGTAAGAATGTTGCGCCGGGCGAATCGACAGTAGTTTCCAGACCAGGAACCCAGGTTCCCTGCGTCAGCTCTGCCCAAGCTGTCGCCTTCGCGCACCCTGTACAGGAAGTACTACGGGCTTGACCGTGCCCGGGGTGCGCTTGCCCGCCGCAAGGCGGGCTTCTTTTATTGCGGTGGATCGCAAGTCCACACCATCAGATGCCCGAATCGATCGTCTGCGCTCTGCGTTCATCTCATGCAAAGCAAATCCGTGCAGACGCCGAAGAATTTGACGCTATCGGCCGCTCCGGCAGAAGCTCAGGAATTACACAACCAGCCCGGGCACCGAAGTCGCCGGGTGCATGGGCGTGGTCGCCGATTTAGCCTATGGTCGTCCGGCTGCGCGGCCTGTATACCGCAGGGCACTCGCCACCAGTGTCGAATGCGAATGGCACGAAAAGGCGGCAGACGCCCCGTTCGCCCGTTTTTCGGACTGGCCCGCTCCGTCCGCAAGCCGCTGATCGTTTGCGCGGACAAACGCGGGATCGGGGGTTGCAGGTGCCCTGACGCACCCCGGGTTCCTCCCCCTGATCAACCTCGTTGGAGTGGAGAGTCCTGGGCCCGGGGGCGGACGTCACCTCCTGCAGGTAAAACACAGCGCTCAGGGAAGGTTCATATGGGATTTCAATTTCCTGTACGCAGAGTTTGCCGGTTTGGATGAGGAAATCAGGGTCAATCCGGGTAGTCGACAGCGCGTTGCTTGCTCAGGGAGGGTTGCGATACATCGGGCTGCGGGCTCGCACAGGATCGAGCAGTGACCAATCCCCTTCGTCCACCTCAAAGCCCTGCGGAAAAGGTGGTCTTGGCGCCATGCCCAGCGAGCGCATGACACGGTCATCGCGGTAATAACACTGCGCGACCAGCGCATGCACAAAGGCGACCAGTGGCGAACCCGATACCCGAAAGCGTTCTGCGGCTTGTTGAACCACGACACTGGATCCGCCAGCAAAATCTCCATCAGCCAGATCGTTCAGCTGGTCTATAACCAGGCTGGCAACCTGCTGTTGCGGAATGACCGTGCGCAATATGTCAGAGAAGATCAGCTCGTCGTCTGCACCGGGTACCTGATATTCGCGGCTGGCTGGAATCATCAGGCCAGCCAGAATCTTCAGCGCCTGTTGCTGTTCGCGTGTCATTGGATGGTCGGATGCAATGGTAGCCATTGGATCAGTCGAACAGGTTGGCCAGGCGCTGTTTGATCGAATCGGCAACATACAGTGCGATCGCCTGAATCGTCGAGGTCGGATTCACGCCGGCCGACGTGACAAACACACTGCCGTCGATGATGAAGAGGTTTTTCACATCATGGCTGCGCCCCCATTCGTTGACGACGGACGTCTGTGGATCACGGCCCATACGCGCTGTACCCATCAGATGCCAGCCACCGGCGGTGATCGGTGCCTCTGCCAGAACGTCCCGTGCGCCTGCTGCCTTGAAGATCTCGGTCGCCCTGGCAATAGAGTGTGCCAGCATCTTCGAACTGTTTTCGCTGATTTCATAATGGAGTCGCGGTGATGGTATGCCGTGCGCATCTTTCAAAGTGGGATCCAGGGTTACCGAATTGTGCAGTTCGGGCAGGTCTTCGCAGATGCCGACCATCCCTGCGATGCGATTGAAATGTTCGCGCTAGGCGCGATGATGGTCAGGGCCCCACGGAATACGGCCATGACCCAGGCCCGTGAGGGCGGTAACAACCGGGCCGCGACCGCGGGAGATTTCGAAGGTGTAGCCGCGGACATAACCACGGCTGCGATCAGTTTCGTAGAACTCCTGACTCCACATCGTGTTGCTCGGCCCACGATAACCATCCACCGGGTCGTCGAATACTCCGACAATACTGGAGTAGGGGTGGAACATCAGATTCCTGCCGACCAGACCGCTGCTGTTGGCGAGACCGTTCGGAAATCGGGATGAGGTCGAATTGAGCAACAGTCGCGGCGTACCGACACCGTTAGTGGCGAGGATCACGACTTCTGCGGCCTGAAACTGCTCCTTGCCTTCACCGTCGTAATAAACCACACCGGTAGCCATGCCCTGGTGGTTCACCGCGATCTCTCGCACACGGCAGCGTGTTCGCAGTTCCACGCCGCCGCGGATGGCATGTGGCCAATAAGTGATGTCCGTGCTGGCTTTGGCGCCTTGTGCGCAGCCATGCAGGCAATGACCGAGATTGATGCAGCGTGCACGACCGTCATAGTCTTCGGTCGCAACTGCACTGTCCGATGGCCACCAGTGCCAGCCCAGTGAATTGAACGCCCTGGCAAGACGGGTGCCTGTTTTGCCGAGGGGGACTGGCTTCATCATGGGGGTATTTGGAGGATAGGCCGGATCACCCGCAAGACCGGATATCCCCATCATGCGGTCGTTGGTCGCGTAGTAAGGCTCGAGCGTCGCGTAGTTGATCGGCCAGTCATCGGCGACGCCGTCCAGGGTCTTCACATGAAAATCGGCGGGATGAAAACGCGGGAAGTGTCCTGCGAACAGAACAGTGCCACCACCGACGCCGTTGAAGTTGGCGATCTTGATGGGGGAAGCGTCTTCATTGATCGGATAGTCGCCGATGTTCTGTCGCCGGTTGGGATTCCAGCTGTATTCCTCCATGGCGCGAGCTTCCCAGTCCCGCCCGGTGGTCGGGTACTGCGCAGGGTTAGGCCAGTCGCCCTGTTCAAGACAGAGGATGCGCATGCGGGTGTCAGCCAGACTCCAGGCTGAAGCGGCGCCGGATGCACCGGCGCCGATGATGAGGACGTCGACGGGAGTGTTCATGTCCTGGTCACTGGCCTGATGAACAATGCCATCGACTACTCAGCCATCGCCTCCGCCAACTCCTCAATGGCCTGATACGTCAGTACCTTGAAATGACTGGCCAGGGTGGTGCGATGCGGAAGGCTTTGCACCATGAATATCCCGATCAGGTTTTCCTTGGGGTCAATCCAGAACCGGGTGCCCGCAGCGCCGCCCCAGTTGTATTCGCCGTCGGAGCCGGACTCGCCGGTGAGTCCTGCGTCCTTCACCACGGCAAAATCCAGACCGAATCCGGATCCCTGCCGTCCCAGACCCATGGCGACGGTACCAAGGTGATCACGGCTCATCAGTGCAACGGTCGATGGTGATAACACACGGACACCCTCCAGTTCACCACCGTTGAGCATCATCTGGCAGAAGCGCAGGTAGTCGTCTGCGGTACCGACCAATCCACCACCGCCACTTTCGAAAGTGGCGCCTTTGAGATAACCGCGGTTGGCCATCTCCGGAGCGACCACGAGTTCCGTTGAAGTATTGGGTGCCAGCCAGGCATTGGTGCCATTGGGTGTGCCCTTGGGTGAATAGAGTTGGGCGAAACGCTTCAGCTTGTTGCCCGGGACGATGAAACTCGTGTCTTTCATGCCGAGTGGTTTGAAGAGGCGCTGTTCGAGGAAGTCGCTGAACTGCATGCCGGACAGCACTTCAACCAGGCGACCCTGGACGTCGACCGAGACCGAGTAGTGCCACCGTGTACCCGGTTCGAATTGAAGCGGGATCTTGCCGAGCCTGGTGACAAAGTCCTGCAGGTTCGGATGATTCGAGAGAATACCTACGGCGCGATACGCCTGGTCGACCTCCGTGTTGCCAAACACGCCATAGCTGAAACCAGCAGTGTGTGTCATGAGATCGCGGATCGTTGGCTGACGTACCGGCGCACGTGTTTTGCCCGCTTGTGCGGTATCACCCGCACCCGTGGAACTGCTTTGGGTGCCATCACTGACTGCAGCGACACCGCCGTCGGCGGTGGCCACGGATACCTGCAGGTTGGCAAGCTCGGGAATGTACTTCGCGACCGGTTCGTTGAGCAGGAACTTGCCCTCTTCATACAGGATCATCAGCGCAACGCCGGTGATGGGCTTGGTCATCGAATAGAGGCGGTGAATGGTGTCTTCTTCCATTCGCAACCGCTTTTCGCGATCCCGCTGGCCCCACGTTTCGTTGTAGATGACATTGCCGTCGCGCGCGATCAAACCCTGACCGCCGACCATCACACCGTCCTTGACGGCCTGTTCCATGTAGGCATCGATTCGTTCCAGTCGTTTGGCAGAAAATCCTTCCTCTGCAGGTTTCACCTCAGGAAAGTCCCGCGCCTGCAGCGGCAGTACCGGCAGAAGGGCGAAGGTGGCAATCAGGCTCGTGCTCAGGCGCAGGCGCATCGGTTTCTCCGTTGTGTCAGGTTGTTGTCTTGCTTCTGGTTCTGGTTCTGGATCAGGACACTTTTTCCGAACCATGCCGGCCGGTAACTCCGGCAATCATGTCCCGCTGATCACCGGTGGCCTTTTTGGTTGGCTCACGACCACGCGCAAAGTTGAAGGGCTCGGTATCGATGTCTTCGAGAACGATTTCCCGATTCAGCACCTTGCGCTTCCATGCCTGATGATTGGCTTCATCGGCGTGGAATTCAGGCATCACTTCCCTGGCAAACAGCTTCAGGCTGTCGCAGATATCCTGATGGGTATTCTTGCCGGCCTGATTGAGCAGGATCACCTGATCAACGTTGGCATCACGCAGTTCGCGCAACCGCTGACGGATGGTTTCCGGGGAGCCAATCAGTTCCGAACCGGAGCGGAACTGACCCGCCGGCGTTTTCCTCCATTCCTGATAACGTTCCCAGAAATTGACTTCACCGGGCTCAAACGGACCCTCCTGGCCGTACAGCCGCAGTGCGAACTGGAAGAAGGTCCAGCCATCCGCTTTCTGCCAGGCTTCTTCATCGGTCTCGGCACACATGAAGCCACCCACCACGGCGATGTTGGGATTGGTCTGGTAGTCGGTCAGTTTTTCCAGATGGTTCAGGTACGTGTTGTAGTAGGCATTGACCCAGGCGCGTGCAGAGTTCAGATCGACAAACTTGAAGCACAGAGCGCCCATGCCGCGATGCGCGGTGTACTTGATGGTGTCGAGTTGCGAGCAGGCCACCCACAAGGGTGGATGCGGCTTCTGCAGCGGTTTGGGGACTACCGCCCGCTTGGGAAAGTGGAAGTACTTGCCTTCGTATTCCCAACCGTGGTTGTAGAACATCGGCAGTGTGCAGCGGACTGCATCTTCCCAGACGTCACGTTTGTCACGAAAGCGCAGGTTGAACGGGTGCAGTTCGGTAACCGACGAACCTTCGCCCAGCCCGAGTTCGACGCGGCCGTCGGACACCAGGTCGAGCGTGGCAACCTTTTCCGCAACCCGTGCCGGATGATTGGTGGTCAGCTGAATGATGCCGTGACCGAGGCGGATGTTTTTGGTCCGCTGACTGGCCGCAGCCAGAAACACTTCCGGAGCGGAGGAGTGCGAGTACTCCTCCATGAAATGATGTTCCACCTCCCAGGCGTAGTCGAAACCCAGCTGGTCGGCGAGTTCGATCTGGTCGAGGGAGTTCTTGATCAGTTTGTGTTCGCTGAAGTCTTCCCAGTCACGTGGCAGTTGATGCTCGTAGAAAATCCCGAATTTCATAGGTGTTCCCTGATAGTCTCCCGGCGCGCCGGAGTTTGGCACAGGCCAGCCTGATGCGGCTAGGAGGGCGGCTCGACGAGCGACTGGAAGCTGTTACAGGGACCTCGGGATCACAGGGAATTGAGAGCCTCCAGCACCTGCGCCGGATGTGCTTCCGCCTTGGCCACCCTGGCCCAGTGCCTGATGACCTTGCCGGCTTCGTCAATCAACACGGTTGAACGAATGGCCCCCATGACCTTCTTGCCGTACATGATCTTTTCGCTCCAGGCCCCGTAGTTCTCCATCATGGAACGCTCCGGTCCGACAGCAGGGTAAAGGGCAGGTCGTACTTGTCGCGGAACTGGCGATGGCGCTCGCCGTTGTCGGGTGAAACACCGATCACCGTGGCACCGGCGGCCTTGATCAATGCCCAATCGTCACGAAATCCGCAGGCTTCTCTGGTGCAGCCCGGCGTATCGTCCCTGGGGTAAAAGTACAGGATGACCTTTTTCCCCTCGAAGTCCTTCAGGGAGACCTGGTTGCCTTCAGCGTCTTCCAGCGTGAAGGCCGGGGCTGCCTTGCCTTCGACCACTGCCATCGTTTCTCTCCCGTTCGTGGATTACGCCTGAATGGTCTTCAGGATCGATGCTGATGTCCGTCGTCGTGTTCCCTGACCTGGCCGGAGCTTCCCTTGACTGCCCTTCGACGCGTGCCGATAGTGGGGCGGGCTGGGGGCATTCGAAGCCGAGGGGTATTCGAAAACAGCGCAATCAAAGCAGGGGCACACCATGAGTTATGGTTTTCCGGTCATTTCAGCAGACTCGCACATCACCGAACATCCAGACACCTACTCCGCACACATCGACAGCAAGTGGAAGGACAAGGCGCCGCGGATGGTGAACGCCGGGGTCAAGGGAGACCTGTTCATCATCGATGGCATGGATCGGCCGATTGCCATGGGCCTCGTCGCCGCGGCGGGTAAACCACCGGAAGAAATTACCGAAACCGGCGTGACGTTTGCAGAACTCCATCGTGGTGGCTGGGATGCAACGGCGCGGTTGCTGGATCAGGATCGGGACGGGGTCGCTGCGGAGATCATCTATCCGACGGTGGGCATGGTGCTGTGCAATCACAAGGACTTTGCCTACAAGGACGCCTGTTTTGCCGCCTATAACCGCTGGATCGCCGAATATTGTGCACATTCACCGACTCGTTTGCTGGGTTGTGGCCAGACGGCTGCCACTGATCCTGCAACCACAGTGGCCGACCTGCAGGCCATGAAAAAACTCGGGTTGCGCGGGGTGATGATGTCAGGCAACCCAGGCGTGGAGGACTTCGACTCTGAAACCTGGAATCCGGTGTGGGAAGCGGCGATCGAACTCAACCTGCCTGTTTCCTTTCATATCCTTACCACACGCGGTGGTGGCAGCGTGCGCGGCCCAAGACTCAACAGCTTCATGTCCATCATTCGTGGTAACCAGGACATCATGGGCACGCTGATTTTTGGTGGTGTCTTCGAACGTTATCCTGACCTCAAGGTCTGCTGCGTGGAAGCCGATGCCGGCTGGGTACCACACTATCTCTACCGCATGGATCATGCGTATAAACGACATCGCAACTGGCTCGGCAAGGGCACCAACCTGTCGCGCCAGCCCAGTGAGTATTTCCGCGATAACATCTACACCACATTCCAGGACGATTGGGTCGCATTCAAGTGCGCCAATGACATGAACTGGCGCCGCCTGATGTGGGCCAATGATTTTCCGCACAGCGACTCGACCTGGCCCTGGTCACAGGCGATGCTGGCGGAGCAGACCAGGCACCTGACCGACGAGCAGACGCGTGCGATTCTTTGTGACAACGTGGCTCAGTTGTACGGTATTGATACCCATGCACTGCAGCAGGCAGCCTGAGGACTGATGATGAGCTATTCCGGAGCAGACCTCATAGCCGATGGACTGGCAACGCTTGGTGTGGAGCATGTTTTTGGGATTGTCAGCATCCACAACATGCCAATCTTCGATGCCATCAATCGACTCGGCAAGACCAGGATCATCGACGTCCGGCATGAGCAGGGGGGTACCCACGCAGCTGACGGTTATGCGCGGGCGACCGGCAAACTTGGGGTGATGATAGCGTCCACCGGTCCGGGTACAACCAATACGGTGACGGGCCTGTATGAAGCCCAGTATGCCTCGTCACGTGTGCTGGTCATTACCGGTCAGGCGGAGACGGCGTTTTACGGCAAGGCGCTTGGTTATGTCCATGAAGCGGAAAATCAGTTGCCGATGCTGAGAACGGTGTGTCGGCGTGTTGAGAGTCCGCGTCATGTTGACAGGCTGGCGGACGCCTTCAACCAGGTGGTCGACGATATCTTTACGGGGCGACCGGCACCTGGCGCATTGGAGATCCCCATCGATGTGCAGTATGCGCAGACAGCAAAAGCAACCTTTGTCACGCCGGGACGCACACAGTTTCCGGGCAATGAGGTGGCCTTGGATGCCATTGCCGGCAAGCTCAAAAAAGCCAGCCGTCGTGTCATCGTCGCGGGCGGTGGTGTGGTTGCCGCCGGTGCCGCTGCTGCACTCCAGGCGCTGGCTGAGAAACTGGATTGTCCGGTACTGACCAGTGTCGATGGGCGGGGTTCGATTCCTGAAGATCATCCACTGTGTGTTGGCAATTATTATAATAGTGCCGGCATGTATCAGGCCATTGGCGATGCTGATGTCACACTCGCCATCGGTACACGCTTTGCCGTCGGGGTCGATGGCCAGTTCGCCAGACACACACCGCCGGGAGAACTCCTGCAGATCGACATTGATCCGGCGATGATCGGCCGAACACACCGTGCGCATGTGGGCGTGCAGGCCGATGCCAGACTGGCTATCGAAGCGCTGCTGCTCCGTCTGGATGAGGTGTCAGGCAATGACGCGCAGTTCAATGACAAGATCTGGACGTCCCGTGAGGGTGTGCGCCATGCCATGCGCAAGCGTTTGGGTGACGATTGGCCACACGTGATGGACAAACTGCGAGCGGTGTTGCCGCGGGACGGGGTGTTTGTGCGTGATCAGACTATCTCGGCCTACAACTGGGGCAATCAGCAGTTTCCGATTTATGCGCCTCGCACGACCATGAACCCGACTTCCGGTGCCATTGGACCCGGCCTGCCATTGGCGATTGGCGCCGCCATCGGTAGTGGCAAGCGCACAGTGGTGATTCATGGTGATGGCGGGTTCATGTTCCATGCCACGGAAATGGCGACGGCAGCCCAGTACCAGGTGCCGGTGCTGATCTGCGTGTTCAACGACCAGGGATATGGTGTGCTGCGCTGGTTGCAGGACACCCGTTTTGGTCGCATCAATGAAACCGACATCGGCAAGATGGACTTCGCCACCATGGCAAACAGCATGGGGGTGCCAGGCGAGCGGGTGAAGAGTGTCGAGGAATTCAGTCAGGCGGTCGACCGGGGCATGCAGACATCAGGGCCATACCTGATCGACGTGGATATGGAACACTTCAAACCGATGGAGATCTCCATCATGCCTAAAAAGCGCGCGTCCTGACCCACAAGCCAACGCATGTCAATCCGACTCGACAAACCCTGGCGACCACGCGTGGAAGCTCCGCAGTTATCCGGCCAGCTGGGGGTTTTTCAACTGGCCGATGCCAGTGGCCTGGTCATGTACATCGGGGTTGCCGATGCGCGCTCGCTGTTCGGTCTGCGCAGTGCTGTGCAGGACGCATTTGAGCGAGTTCCGGCAGCGTGCCAGTATCGTGTTGAATCGACGTCCGCTTATCACACCCGTTATCGTGAACTGCTCATGATCCATGTCGCCGAGCATGGGTTTTTGCCGCCAGCCAATCCGCAGATCGAACTCGGTCGGCTGCAACCCTGAACAGCATGCCGGTCCGTGTATTGTTGCGCCATGATCGCCAGTGGCGGCTCTTCGAATCGCCGCAGCGTGTTGTGCAGGCGTACACCACCAGCGAAGTTCTACCAGCCTTGCGTGACATCGAATCGGCAGTGGCCACCGGCCTGCATGCGGCCGGGTTTGTGTCCTATGAGGCGGCCAGCGGTTTTGATCCGGCTCTGCTGACCCTGCCGCGTGGTGAACTGCCACTGGTGTGGTTTGGTTTGTTCGCAGATTTCGAAGTCGTTCAGGCACCTGTCGACGGCGTCCGATCCAACCCTGTCGAGTGGACCCTGGCAACGGATATGGATCACTATCGACAGCGGCTTGAGGTTATTCGCCGAGCACTGGCCGATGGCCGCAGCTACCAGGTCAATCACACCGAACGTCTGCATGCGGAACGCCTGGATATCGTTTCCCTATTCGCCCTGTTTGCAGTCGATGCGCCATACGCTGCATTGATCGAGACCAGCACCTGCACGATCGTGTCGGCGTCTCCGGAGTTGTTCTTCGAACTGGATGAGAACACCGTGGTCTGCAAACCAATGAAAGGTACAGCGGCTCGGGCGCTCACCAGTGCCGCTGATCGGGAGCGCGCACGCTGGCTGGCGGCATCCATCAAGAATCGCGCCGAAAACGTGATGATCACCGACATGGTGCGCAATGATCTTGGCCGCATTGCCCGGGTCGGCAGTGTTCAGGTAGCTGATCTCTTCGCAGTGCAGCGGCTGCGTAACGTGTGGCAGATGACCAGCACGGTTACCGCGGTTACCGATGCTTCAGTCACGGAGATTTTTTCTGCGCTGTTTCCCGGAGCTTCGGTAACCGGCGCGCCAAAGGCGTCGAGCATGTCGATCATCCGCAGACTTGAATCGACGCCGCGCGAAATTTACACGGGAGCCATTGGCTGGCTCGGACCCGGCCGTGAGGCGCGATTCAGTATCGCCATCCGAACGGCCTGGTCGGATCGTGGTTCGACGCGCGCCACGTATGGCGCTGGTGGAGGCATCGTCTGGGACTCGGACACGGATGAAGAATTCGCCGAACTGCTGGCCAAGACCAATGTTGTCAGATCGGTGGTGGAGCCAGAGTTTCAATTGCTCGAAACGCTGCTCTGGACACCGGCTGCTGGCTGGTTCCTTCTGACCGGGCATCTGGATCGCCTGGCAGCCAGTGCCGACTACTTCTCGTTTCAGTTTGATCGGCAAACCATCCTGGACAAACTCGACAGGTTGGTAGTTGGGGCTGAAGAGGCGCTGCGCGTTCGACTGACGCTGGACAGATCCGGTGCTGTCGGGGCTGCGCGTCAGTCGCTCAGCCCGACACCCTCGTCGATCGCAGAGCTACACCTGGTATCAGGCTGGGTCGAGACCAGTGACGTGCTGATGTATCACAAGACAACACACCGCACTCGATACGAAGCTGCCGGGGCAGGGCGCGAGGTACTGCTGGTCAATGCCGCAGGAAACATCACCGAGAGCACGATTGCCAACCTGGTGTACCGATGGCGCGGTGAACGTTATACGCCGCCCGTCGAGGATGGTCTGTTGCCAGGAACGTTCCGTGCCTGGATGCTCGAGCTTGGCACGGTGCGCGAGCGATCGCTGCCGCGGCATGAGTTGTTGCAGATTGATGAACTGCTGCTGGTGAATGCACTGCGTGGGGTGCGAAAAGTTGAACGGGTTCTCACACCAGAAGGCAAAGTACTTTTTGAACAACGGGTTTGAATGGTGTGATGAGGTGTTGCCGCGCCGCAAAACATCTGGATAACGTGTGGATACGATGATCACAGGACTATGTGTTGTCGGCGGATTGTGAATTGCCGAAGACCGCGCAGATTGGCAGGGGGTGGCGCGGCTATAATCGCCGGGTCCTGGTGGACGCTCCAGACAGCAGGGAATGGAATTCGATATGAAAGTAATGATCCTCGCCGGCGGCTTTGGCTCGCGTATCAGCGAAGAGAGCACCATTCGACCCAAGCCGATGGTCGAGATCGGCAGTATGCCGATTCTGTGGCACATCATGAAGACGTATTCTCACTATGGCCTGAACGACTTCATCATCTGCTGTGGCTACAAGAGTGACTACATCAAGGAATGGTTTGGCAACTATCGGTATCGCCATGCCGATGTGACCTTCGACTTTCGACGAGGAACGACAGAAGTCCATACCAACGGAATTGAACCCTGGCGCGTGACCCTGGTTGAGACGGGCATCCACAGTGGCACCGGTGGCCGGATCAGGAAGGCTGCAAAATATCTGAGCGATGAACCATTCTGCCTGACCTATGGTGACGGTGTTGGCAGCATCGATGTTCGCCAGACCATCAATTTCCACCAATCACACGGCAAGCTGGTGACGATGACGGCGGTCAAGCCGGAAGCAAGGTATGGCGTGCTGCGATTTGATGAAGGCGACAACAAGGTCGACAGCTTCAAGGAAAAACCCAAGGAGGCTGCCTACATCAACGGTGGTTACTTCGTCGTTGATCGACGTGCAGTGGACTATATCGACAGCGATGAAGTCATGTGGGAAGCCACGCCGATGGAACGGATCGCCCAGGATGGACAGATGATGGCGAACAAACACGACGGCTTCTGGATGGCCATGGACACCCTTCGCGACAAGATCGTTCTGGAAAAGATGTGGACGGAAAACGATGCGCCCTGGAAAGTCTGGTAACCCCGCAACCCGAATTCAGGATTCATCTGTGCACACCCCTTTGAACAGTGGCGCGGCGATGTACGCGTTGTGCCAACGACTATTTCCGATCTGTCGTAGCATCACTGGCAACGGTGTTCGCGAAACGCTGGCGATACTGCGCGAGCATCTGCCGCTGACCATACATGAGGTGCCGTCTGGTACCCCTGCGTTCGACTGGCAGGTGCCTCGCGAGTGGAATATCCGCAGCGCGTGGATAGCAGATGCCAGCGGCCGACGTATCGTCGACTTTGCAGACAGCAATCTGCATGTGATGAGCTATTCAGTCCCAGTGGATCAGGTTGTTGATCTGCAGGAATTGCAGACACATCTGTATTCGCTACCTGAATTTCCGGATCGCATTCCGTATCGAACCAGCTATTACGACGAGAGATGGGGTTTCTGTCTCAGCCATCGACAACGCGAATCGCTGGTTGCCGGTCAGTATCGAGTCCACATCGACTCGACATTGACCGAAGGGTCGCTGACGTACGGTGAATATTTCATTCCCGGTGAGCGGGATGAAGAGCTGCTGGTGTCGACACATGTCTGTCACCCCTCGCTGGCCAATGACAACCTGTCCGGCATGGCGGTCGCCATCGCGATGGCACAATCCATCGCCGCGTTGCCGCGCAAGCCGAGATACGGCGTTCGCTTCATTTTCATTCCAGGCACCATCGGTGCGATCACCTGGCTGGCGGTGAATACGGCGCGAATAGCTGTGACTGCAGGCGGCGTGGTGTTGAGTGGAGTCGGTGATCCTGGACCGGTGACCTTCAAACAGAGCAAGCGTGGCGACGGTCTGCTTGATCGTGCGTTTGCACGTGTTGTGAATAAGCGTCAGGGCAGTGTGCGGCCCTATCTGCCCTATGGTTATGACGAGCGCCAGTTCTGTTCACCAGGCATCGATATCGCGATGGGCTGCCTCATGCGCACGCCGTATGGTGAATACGACGCCTATCATTCGTCCGCAGACAACCTTGACCTGATCACTGCGGATGCTCTGGCCGATACCCTGGAGGTAATTCGTCTGGCGTTTACCAGCGTACTGACATCGCCGCGTTATCTGAGTACGAGCCCGGAATGCGAACCGCAGCTGGGCCGGCGAGGTCTTTATGATGCCATCGGTGGCAACAACGAAAGCAAGTCGCTTCAGCTCGCGCTGCTGTGGATGCTCGCCTACGCGGATGGCAATTTCACACTGGATGATCTGGAAATGCTGTCCGGTATGCCCAGGGCAACCCTTGAGAAGGCAGCGGGATTGCTGGTCGATGCGGATCTGCTGAATCGCGTCGACTGAATCTCGCTACCCGCCACCACTCGGGATAAGATTCCGCAACCCGTGGACATCCGAAGCTGCCGATCAACACTGTCGAACGTAAAGTATTTGTTGCCGGTAATGGTCGCTTGCAACAGAAGGCACTGGCCGATTACAGTCTGTGCTACCTTTTGTAACAATCGCCTGACTGTCAATCCGACATGGAGCTGCCATCTTGCCCACTGTGTTCTATTGTTCGCCAGTCGGTGCGGCGAGGGCGGCTCGCGCCATGAAAATGGCTGCGAAAGTGGACCGGTGGCAAAGGATCCCATGCATCGCCGCAGTCCGGTCAGTTTCAGTTGCAGACTCCCGTCCCGCTCTGTCTGGGTCCTCCTGTGGATCTTTCACTCAGTTCTGAGCAACAACAGCTGGTTGATCTTGTGCGCCGTTTTGTGCACGAGGAGATCGTTCCGCTTGAACTGAATCTGGACCCGGATGCAGATGAACTGGAACCTGCTGACAAGTCACGCCTCATCGAGCGAACCCGTGCCATGGGTCTGTACGGTCTGGATATTCCGGTGGCCTACGGCGGACCTGACATCGATCTGGTGACACGAACGCTGCTGGCCATCGAAATGAGTCAACACCGGGCGGGACTCTACGCCCCCTGTTATGGCGTGTTTGGCGGTGCCGGTCTGGCCCAGTTGTTCGAAGCGAGCGAGCTGCAGAAGGAAAGGTACCTGCACCCGGTGTTGCGTGGTGAGAAGCGTGGCTTTTTCGGATTGACCGAACCATCGGGAGGCAGCGATCCAGCGCGAGCAATCCGTACACGCGCTGTCCGCGACGGGGATCACTGGGTTATCAATGGCAGCAAGATCTTCATCAGCGGCGCTGACAAGGCGCAGTTCGGCCTGGTCTTCGCGAGGACCGAGCCGGACAAAGGGCGCAATGGCGTGACCTGTTTCATTGTCGATACGGATACTCCAGGCTTTCGCGTGCGGCGTGTTGTTCACACCCTGCGTAGTGCGCACTATGCTACTGAACTCACGTTTGAAGACATGCGGGTGCCACACGACAACATTCTCGGCAAGCTCAATGGTGGTTTTGCCATCGCCAACTCACGTCTCACACGCCAAAGGATCCCTTATGCGGCAGGCTGTATCGGCGTTGCCGTCAAGGCGCATGCGATGGCGCTTGAGTACGCACCACAACGAGAAACGTTTGGTGCGCCGTTGTCATCGAGGCAGGCTATTCAGTGGATGCTGGTGGACAACGAACTGGACATTCGTCAGGCACGCTGGCTGACACTCGATGCAGCAGCACGCGCCGATCGTGGTGATACGTTTCGAACCGAAGCCGCCATGGCCAAGCTGGTCGCAACCGAAGCGGCCAGTCGCGTGGTCGATCGTTGCATGCAGATCTATGGGGGTTATGGAGTAACCAAGGACTTTCCGTTCGAACGCTGGTATCGCGAAATGCGCATCCGGCGAATTGGCGAAGGTCCGAGCGAGGTTCAGCGTCACATCATCGCTCGCGATCTGCTCGATTCGCCGCTGCACTGATCCAATAAAAAAAATTAAAGGGCTGGAGGTACTGAATTGCTGCTGGAACTGCTGCTGGATCTGTTGCTGTTATCCATCGGTCTGGTGTTGCTCTATTTTGGCGGTGAGTGGCTGGTCAAGGGTGCCGGACTGCTGGCCCGGCATCTGGGTGTGCCGCCGATTGTCATCGGTGCAACCGTGGTCGCCATGGGCACCAGTGCGCCCGAACTGGTGGTTTCCCTGCACGCTGCACTCACTGGCAAAAACGACATTTCATTGGGTAACGTCGTCGGCTCGAATATTGCCAACATCGCCCTCATTCTTGGTGTGGCCGTGATCCTTCGCAGTATCACCTGGGCACCATCTGTGGCAAAAACCCATGCCCCTTTCATGGTCGCAAGCACTGTGCTCTGCATGGTAATGATGATCGACGGTACGCTCGGTCTCTTTGATGGCCTGTTGTTGCTGGCGGGGCTGGCGGCATACATCCTGGTCTGTATTCGCGAATCAAGAGCCGATCCGGAAACTGATTGCGAAGTGGCTCAGCTTCTGTCACCGCCACCGGACAAAGGTGTGGGCTACTTTGCGCTGCTCATCGCTGCAGGTCTCAGCGTGCTGGTGCTGGGCGCTTATCTGCTGGTCGAATCGGCTGTCGATATCGCCCGATTGGCTGGGGTCAGTGAGGCTTTCATCGGTATGACAATCGTCGCTTTGGGCACCAGCCTGCCGGAGCTGACCACCAGTGTCGTTGCTGCGCTGCGTAACGAGGGCGACATCGCCATCGGCAATGTCGTTGGCAGCAACATCTTCAATATCCTGTTCATCCTGGGAGCCACGGCAGCCATCCAGCCACTCCAGATGGGAGGTGTACATTGGTCGGAAATGTTTGCGATGCTGTTTTTTACGCTGGTGCTCATGACGATGGTGTTTTTCATGAAACGGATCGGTCGTATCAACGGTATTGCTCTGGTTGGTGGGTACATAGTGTTTGTGGCATGGCTGGCCGGCAACGCCTGATTGCAAGGAGCAGCCGCTCAGTCGCGGATGGAGCACCGGCGCGGATCTTGTGGCATTCTTGGCCGGGTCAGCAGGTCACAGGGAACCTTTGCTCATGAAACTCGATTACTGCCGAGCGGAACTGAACGACGATCATCTTTACGCTTCTGCGCACGTCATTGATGGCAAGCGATTGCATGGCGGCTTTGATGCTTCTGGCATGTATGTTCCGCCGCGGTCACGCACTCGCGTCGAGGCCCTGAAAAACTGGCAGCTGGCACTTGAGGCAAGAGGTGGCCAGGTGTTTGCTGCCGACAGCAGTCTGCTGACAGGCCCGCGCATGCCAAATGCTGACCAGCAGCGTTTATTGATCCGCAACGGTGTGACACGACCCTTCTGGAATGGCCTGACCATTACCGGCAAGATAGAAGGGCGTGGTCGGATTCTTGCCGAGATGCAGTTGCCGGATCTGCAGCAGGGAGTTGTCGAAGACATCTCGAAGATGGCGATCGGTCATCTGAACAAAGGGCTGCTGTATGCCCACGGAATCGATGAGGGCGGTGAACTCGATCGTGGCATCGGTGGTCATGATGTGATGTGGTTTGTGGCGCGGGATCTTGTGATTCCGCCGGGCACACACAGCGATGTGGAACCACCCGAAAGCATTGCCAGGCCAGAATCGGGCAAACGCTGGATGTCCGAGATTGCACAGCCGTTCGAAGGCATGCTGAGCTTCCTCATGAATCTGTTACTGATCGAGTTTCGTGCCGAAATCGGTTTTGCCAGCACGCAGGCGATTCTGCGCACACCGGACCTGTTTGTTGATCGACGGGCGGCGGCAGAAGAGGCAGCGCAGATTATCGAACGCATACGTACCGATGAAGAGATCCATGTGTGGAGCCTGCGCCTGTATCTGGGCGAACTGAGACAGCTGCATCTGCGGACGGTGGACGGCAAGACCATTCCGGCAGCAACACTGATTGATCGCTTCTGGCAGGGGCTGATTGCCTGGGCTGTCGAAGAACAGCCAAGAATTGCGGCGCAGACGGCGTACGTTCCGCTCAAGGCTCAGATACTCGAACACCCGCAGGGTGTGTCGCTGCTGAGCCGTTTTGACAAACTGGCTGACGCAACAGCAATTCCGTTGCGGGCCTGACGGCGGACCAGTTTTGTTTACAGATCGATCCGGTCGCCGAATCGTTCCGTGAACACCATGTCATTCACTGCCTTTCGACGGATGGGGCCGTGACCGGTTCCCACCGGATAGCCGATCGGTACAAACGCGCAGGTGTACCAGCCGTCGGGGATACCGAGCAGGGGTTTCACATGCGCTTCTTCGATACACAACAGGGTAGTCAGTACACAGCCCAGCCCTTCATTGCGGCAGGCAAGCAGCAGGTTTTGCACGGCTGGATAGACTGAACCGCCCCCGACCACACTTGGACGGTCCAGGTCAGCGTCGGTAATCGTCATGCGGTCCGGATTGAAACAGAATACGGCGATGACTGGCACTTCGTGCAGATGGCGTGAGAGATAAGTGGCGGCAACCAATGCTCGCGCAGACTTTTCTTTCTCCTCAGCGGGCATTGTCTGCATGTGCGTTTCGTAGTTGGGTGCGTAGGCATCCCAGTGCGGGCGGTAGAGATCTTCCAGCTTCTGCCTGGTTGCCGGGTTCCGGACGACGACAATCCGCCAGCCCTGATGATTGCCGCCTGTGGGTGCCCAGGTCGCGGCGGTCAGTACACGCTTCAGGACTTCGTCAGGTATCGGGTCCGGCCGCAATTTGCGGACCGCTCGTAGCGTGCTCATGGCAGCGTAGAGTTCCATCAGGCTTTTGGCTTGTCGGCATAGCTCACACCCATGCCTGCTCGCACGTCGTTGTTGACGCCATAGGGGGGTATCGGGAACCGCAGACCGTTGCGGCTGAGCGATTCCAGGCCAACGATGATCTTTGGGAGGAATGCTGGTGGAATCGCCATCAGCAGTTCGTCATCCTGGACACCACCATAACGACGCTCGGCAAAGCAGGGAATGGAGAGACTTGGCTCTCCGGTCGCCAGTGCGCGCCCCCAACTGTCGGCACAGGCAGATTCACCCACGCAGCCCCAGTCGAGTTTCCGATAGCCGGTCCACTGCAACCCGTTGATGAAGAGGATCATCTGCGCGGGCGTGGCATAAATGAGGCAGATGTCCGGGGGATTGAGTCGACCGCTGGCCAGCGGGCTCGCGGCCATCGCCTCGTATTGACCGAAGGGCACACAGTCCATGGCCGCCTGATGCGCACCTGCATCTGCCGGTGTTTTGTACCAGACACCGGTCATCCGATCACCCGACAGCCAGCTCTCGCTGCGTGGATGCAGCCCAATGACCGTGCTGCACTGCGCGCCGACCAGATCGTCTGCAGTAATACCCACCGTCCAGCCATTGCGTGAAGCCTGGCCGACGATCTGATCGGTGGTGTGCACGGAGGCGGGCCGCCGGATTTTTGGTATCGCTTCCATCTCTGCCTTCGTGCGGAACAGCTTCATGCCGATGGGTGTTGTGCGCAGCCGCAACAACCGGTTCAGGTCATTGACGATGGCTTCGCCGTCAAACGATGTCAGATCAGTAGCCAGGATCTCGCTCATGTTGTGCCCCTTTTTGTTTTATGCGTCCCGGTCAGGATTGTCGCGCGATGAATTCGCTGATCACTTCGATCAACCGATCAGGTTCATCGTAGTGCACCATATGCCCCGAATGGTGGAACGCGCAATGTTCGCCGCGCAGAAAGAGCTGCGCGCGATCTTCCATTTCTTCGCCGGCATAACGACCATCAAAGCCCGGAAGATTGCCAAACTGGGTACGCCAGTATTCGTAGGCAAGATCGCCGCTGATCACCAATGTCGGGCACAGTACGAGCGACCAGAAGCGCTCTCCTTCACCCATCGCCGCATTTACAAACACAGCCCCTGCATGGGAATCAAAGGACCACTGCAGCAGGTCGTGCGCGTCGCGATGCGTGGCGTGCGCAGCAAGTTCCAGCGCTGCTTCAGGCCGCAGACGGGGATTGTTGGCGAGCAGCCGATGGGCTGCGTTGTCGACGGTTTGCAGGTCGCGTCCGGGTGCGGATTCACCAAATCGTGCCAACACGCGTTCGCGGTAACTTCTGATCCATCCGGTTGAATCGTCGGTGACCGGGAATGCCGGGGGTCCAAGTCCCTCGACGAGAACCATACCGAGAACCTGTTCCGGAAATATGGCAGCGTATCGCGAGGCAATCTGGCCGCCCAGGCTGTGCCCGATAATCCATACCGGTCTGCGCACGTGTTCCGTGATGACACGATGCAGGTCCATGAGAAAGTGCTCCATCGAATAGGCACCCGGATGGTCGCTCTTCCCATGCCCTCGCAGATCGGGCAGCACGACCCGATAGCGGTCGGAAAAGGGACGCGCAATCGGCATCAGCGCCCAGGCCACATCACGCAGACCGTGCAGGAACAACAGTGCAGGCGTGGTGTCCTCCTGACTCTTGGCCGGTTCTGGCTCACCCGAATCCAGTACCCGCAGACGCACGCCGCGCACCGTGACGGTGTGCTCCTTCATAGCGCTCAACACCGGCTCAGTCGTTACTGATTCGGCGGAACTGTGGTGCGCGTTTTTCCAGGAAGGAACTCACTCCTTCCTTGAAGTCCTCACGCTTCAGTGATGTGGCCATCCAGTCGTTTGATTCGCTGACAGATTCACCCAGCTGCATGTTGAGATGTCGATAGACCTGGGCTTTCATCACCCGTAGCGAGGTCGGTGAGGCGACCTTTGCCAGCTCGGTAATGTATTCAACAGCGGTCTGGCAGGCAGTACCCGATTCCACCAGCCGTTCGGCGAGGCCCAGACGCTCGGCTTCGACTCCATCAAATTTACGCCCGCTCCACAGGATATCGAGTGCCTTCCCCGACCCCAGGAGGCGAGGCAGGATCCAGCTGGCGCCATGCTCTGCAATAAGCCCCCGCTGCGAAAAAGCCGTGGTGAACTTGGCCTGCTTTTCGACAAAACGCATGTCAGCAAGGCAGGCAATGACAAAACCCAGCCCGGCGCAGGCGCCATTGACGGCGGCGATCAACGGTTTTTTGATCGACATGATGTAAGTGAACGAGACCTTGAAGTTGTCGCCGAGGCTGGCATCACCCGGGTTGGCCTCAAACATCGAGAGGTCTTCGCGTTGGCCTGATCCTGCGGACATCGAGTTCAGGGCGTTCATGTCCATTCCCGCACAAAATCCGCGGCCGGCGCCGGTCAGCACAATCCCGACCACTGCAGCGTCCTGTTCAGCAGCGGCCAGGGCGTGTTTGATTTCCGCCAGCATGCGGTTGGTGAACGCGTTCAGGGCATCCGGCCGATTCATGGTGATGATGGCCACCGGATCGCGGACTTCGTAGGTGATTTCCTGATACATGGAGAGGTTCCCGATTGGAAAGGTGAAACATCGGTCGACTCTATCGAAAAGGCCTATCTGGTGCACGTGTTGGGCTATCATCGCCCCATGAACCGCCACCTCGTGATATTCCTTGTTTTTGTTGTCGCGCTGCTGGCCACCGGTCTCGGTGCAGCGTGGTGGCTGGGGCCGCAACTCAACCTGCTGGTCAGCGAGGATTTGCGTGAGGAAGCAGTGCTGTTCCTGGATTTTTCTCACCGGGGCAGAGCGGCCCAGCAGCCTGCGGCCAAGGACGCTGAATCGCTCGCACGGCTGGTTGGGGAGGAAAGTGGCAGGGTCCAGTACCAGGGCCAGCTGGTTGAACTGCTCGATGGTCAACTGAACGCGGATGAGTGGCAGCGATTGACCATCTACTCGCTGAACGCCGGTGCAGACTATTTTCGCTTGCGGACCAATCCCCAGTTTCAGGCTATGGTCGGGACAGCGTCCGGGCGCCTGGTCATGGCCACTCAACCGGCGATTGCAGAGGTGATGGCGTCTGCTGGCGGCGAGGCGAGGGTGGTCTGGTTGCTGGCGCGTCGGGAGGACCAGTTGGTGGACCAGGTCGAGCCTTTCCTGGCTACCGTTCGCACGCACGGTGGCAGCCAGGTCAGGCGGTGGGAGGTCGCAAGACTGGAAGGGGGACAGGATTGGGGTCTGATGCTGGTCTTTGACTTCCCGGACCAGCGGCGCGCGCTGGCCTGGCATCGCGATGTGAATACACGCACTGAGCTTGCGATCATGAAGGCGCGTTATCGATCAACTGCTGGTCTGTTGTTTCACGCGCCTTCCTGAGGGGATAGTGGGCTACAGATAGAACTTTACCGCAGCACGAAACGACCGCGGCTCCAGCGGGTGAAAGTGGATGTCGTCCACACCTTCTGCAGGTTCCCCGGCCAACCGCGATGCATAGAAGTACGAGATATCGTAGTCATCGCTGTCCAGCAGGTTGAATGCATCGATTCGGTATTCGAGCCGGCCGGTTCGCCATGCGACACCGGCGTTCAGCAGCGTTGACGCACTGGTACCTACCGAGTTGTCTTCGATCAGCGGTGCCCGGCCAAGGTGACGAAGCCGGAGACTGGCGCTGACGCCGTTGCGCCACGCCGCATCCAGGCCAAGGCTGACGGTTGACTCGATGGCGCCGGGTATATGGTCTTCATCACTCGGCACCCCACGATAGAGTGCATCGGTCCAGGTGTAGCTGCCATGCAGGGCAAGCCAGTCGGTCCACTGATGGAAGGCCGAGAACTCAACCCCGGTTCTGCGGCTGCCCGAATTGGCCTCGGTGCCACCGGCATCGCCGACAAAAACCAGCTCCGAATCCAGCCGCAGCCAGAACGCGACCAGTGAGACGTTGAAGCGATTGTCGATTTCGTAGCGGGCTCCGATTTCTGCGCCATCGGAGGCGACCAGAGCCGGCACCTGGTCGGCGGAATCACCGGTCAGTGGATCGACCTGGATCGTCGTACCCCGCACGTCATTGGAGTGCATGCCACGACCGTAGTTGGCGAACAAGGCAATTCGGTCTGCTGGCCGGTAAACCAGAGAGAGCTTCGGACTCACCTGTGTATCGTTGCCAGTGCCACTGTTGTCAGCCTGCAGTGAATCGACGTCCCAACGGTAGTGATCGATGCGCAGGCCGGTTTGCAGAACCACGGCCTCGCCCAGCCTCCAGTCCAGTTCAGCATGCGTGCCAAGAGATGATTCCTGGACTTCATCGTCACGCAGGGTCGACAAGGGGGAGCGCGCAGCGGTCCGATCCAGTCCCAAAGCATCGATCTGGTCGTGCCGGACGTCCGTTCCCCAACGGGCAATTACAGGCGCGGAGCCCAGCGTGAGGTCGTACTCCCCTTTTGCGGCGACACCAAAGACCCGGCGTGAATCGTGCTGGGCAAATTCGTCACCATTGGTTTCGTCATCCAGAAAATATGTGAAGTTGCTATACAGATTCATATCGTAGTCGATGGCATAGGCGGTGAGTTGCCAGGTGGTGAAATCGAAAGTTGCGGTCAGTGCATAGCGTTGTGTATTGCCACCAAGGTCAGGATCGAGACTGCCCAGGCGACTGATCAGACCTGAGTCAACGGCACGTTCTGGAATCTGGTCCGTCGCATCCCAATCACTGTCGTAACCCTGAAACATGAACCGGGTCGGCACGCTGCCGATATTGGTTCGCATGGACACCCATGCCTTGTTCTGCCTGGAATTCTCATCGCGCTGCCAGGGACCGTCGTAACGTGCCAGGTCCAGGGCCGCGGTGATCTCGCCCAGCGCCGTCGTTGAAGTGCCGGCGACGAGTCCCCTTGCATAACCATGTTCACCGCCGGTCAGTTCGATGACTGTACTGTCGAGACGATCCAGCGATGAGAACTCGACGCTGCCGGCGGATGAAAAATCTCCGGTCTCAACCGCGTACGGTCCTTTCCGGTAGTGTGCAGAAGCGATCATTTCAGGAATCAAGAAGTTGAGGTCGAGATAACCTTGTCCATGTCCGTGTGTTCGCATGTTCAGCGGCACGCCATCGAGGCCGGCCGAAAAGTCCGTGCCGTGATCGAGGTTGAACCCGCGCAGGAAATACTGGTTGGCCTTGCCGGAGCCTGAGTGCTGGGTGGCCACCATGCCGGGGATGACCTCCGCCAGTTCGCCAACGCGCAAAATGGGTGAGATGTGCAGGTCATCCTGTCCGACGCGCCCTTCGGAAGCGGAGTGAATGAGATCCAGCAGCGGTTGCGCCCGTCCATAGACGACGATTTCTTCCATGATCGGTGCATGCCCCTCGTGTGCAGCCACCCGGTCGGAAAGCAGGAGCAAGGCAAACAACGGCCAAAGTTTTGACAGCTTCATGTCTGAACATTACCAGAACTGCCGGGGATGGGTTATGTCAGCGGACCACCACGCGAAGTGACGCAACAGGCTCGTTCGAAGAACCGTACCCGCCGATACTCGTCGAACTCGCCCAGATTCGGCACCGTGAGTGCCTCCTGCCAGCCGGTTTCCCGGTAGCCCAGACGATCCAGTTCACGAACGCGGGAATCGGCGATGATGACTTTGTCTGCAACCCGTACGGCCAGATCAAGCAGGGCGAAATTCGCTTTGTCATAAAGCACGTCGGCCAGCAATACCAGATCGAATCGCGCCTCGGAAGGCCGCAGGGTCTCGACCACGTCGATTCGGACGTTGTTGAGTTCGGCGTTGACCTGTGTGGCAAGCCGTGCGTCGGGGTCGATGTCGCAGGCAACCACATGAACGGCGCCGGCCCGGGCTGCAGCGATGCCGGCAATACCAGAGCCTGCGCCAAGATCGAGAACCGTCCGATTACGAACCCGCTCGGGTGTCATCAGGAGATGGCGCGCCAGCGCCAGGCCACTGCCCCAGCAGAACGCCCAGTATGCGGGATCTGCGATGACCGACCGCATCACCTCCGGCTCAAGCGGGCCGAGCGGAAAATCGTGGTTGATGAGTGCAAGCCGGATGCGATTGCAATCCGGCAGTACACTGACTTCAAGGTGGGCCTGTGGCAGTGTGCGATGCAATCGGTGTGCGAGTTCTGCGACGGTCATGCCGCCATGGTAACAGCGCGTTCACTATTGAGAATTACCATACCTCGTGACATTCTAAAACCCGTGCGATAAAATGTTCTCCTGTAGTCACAGAAGGGCTCGTCAGACGTGGTGAAGATGGATGAAGCGGCGAAGCGAAGGGTTCGGGCGGGTCGGCTCCTGCAGAAAGGTGAGAAGCCGGCAGTGGTCGCGGAGCGGGTTGGCGCGCCTCGGCAAAC
>Ga0105050_10000631_pt1 | contig 54081 bp, 52 predicted proteins | sample FRY01_FD_78088 | JGI IMG/M metagenome (GOLD analysis project Ga0105050, IMG submission 78088) | Freshwater microbial communities from Lake Fryxell liftoff mats and glacier meltwater in Antarctica - FRY-01 | ecosystem: Environmental > Aquatic > Freshwater > Ice > Glacier meltwater ...
AAATTTCAACCTCTAAAAGGCTCGCTTTCAGCAGGGAGTTCAGCAGCACTAGATTTATTAGAGTCACAAATAAACTCTGCACTTGGCTCTCTTTCAGATAAATATAAATTAAACGTTGATTATGGTGGTGACCAAGCTCTAGGGGAAACCTCGCTAGGTGTGGGATTAAAAACGGGATTTTTAAATGACCGTATTGTTGTTTCTGGAAGTTTTGGTGTTGGAAACAGAGGCGCAGCTTCAACAGAAACTAAAAGTTCAAGTTCTCTTATTGGTGATGTGAATGTCGAATTTCTAATAAACGAAAAAGGAACATTTCGAGCAAGTGCCTTTAATAAATCGAATACGAACTCCGTAAAAGAAAATTCAGGTCCGTTTACGCAAGGTGCTGGTATTTCCTATCGTGAGGATTTTAACTCTTGGAAGGATTTTGAATTAGTCCAATATACGTTAGATTTATTCAGAAAAGATAAACGATTCCCGAAAAAAGGAAAGAAACAACAATCTCCTGTTCCTGCATTAGAAACAAAACCAACAAATACGACTATAAAAGAAGAAAAAGAATAAGACTATGAAAAAAGTATTAATCGCAAATAGAGGTGAAATCGCACGTCGTGTTATTAGAACCTTGAAAAAAATGAACATCAAAAGTGTTGCAATTTATTCGGATTCTGATAAAAATGCGCCTCATGTCCTCGAGGCTGACGAGGCAGTTTATGTAGGTAAAAGTCCTTCTTCTGAAAGTTATTTACAACAAGACATAATTCTTCAATATTGCAAAGACTTGGGTGTTGATGGCATTCATCCTGGTTATGGATTTTTGTCTGAAAATGCTGGTTTTGCTAAAAAAGTAAAAGCCGCCGGTATGAAATTAATTGGTCCTTCCCCAGAATCAATGGAAGTAATGGGCGATAAATTAAGAGCCAAACAAGCAGTTAAAAAATTCAATGTTCCTTTAGTTCCAGGTGTTGACGAAGCAATTTCCGATGTTACCGCAGCAAAATTAATTGCCGAGGAAGTTGGTTACCCCATTTTAATAAAAGCTTCTGCTGGTGGAGGCGGAAAAGGAATGCGTTTGGTTCAAAATTCAGAAGAATTTGAAGAACAAATGACTATGGCACAAAATGAGGCTCGTTCTTCTTTTGGAGATGATGCCGTATTTATTGAGAAATTTGTAGATAAACCAAGACACATTGAAATTCAAGTGTTTGCTGACCAACACGGAAATGTTGTCCATTTATTTGAGCGCGAATGTTCAATTCAACGCCGTCATCAAAAAGTAGTAGAAGAGGCGCCAAGTGCAATTCTAACACCAGCTATGCGAAAAGAAATGGGAGATGCAGCAGTCGCAGTGTGTAAAGCTTGTAATTACGAAGGAGCTGGAACGGTTGAGTTTCTTTTAGATGGAAAACTTAATTTCTACTTCTTGGAAATGAATACTCGTCTACAAGTGGAACATCCAGTTACAGAGGAAATCACAGGTTTAGATCTTGTTGAATGGCAGATTCTTGTTGCGAGAGGTGAACGGTTACCCAAATTACAGGACGAATTAGAAATTAATGGTCACGCTGTTGAAATACGCGTTTATGCGGAAGATAGCTTAAATGGTTTTACTCCTGATATAGGAACGTTAGATCGCTATAGAATTCCATCGGGGAAAAATATCCGTGTTGATGACGCTTTTTTAGAAGGCATGGAAATACCGATTTACTACGATCCTATGATTGCCAAATTGGTGGTTTGGGGAGAAAATAGAATGGAAGCGATTGATAAAGCGATTGAAGCAATTGATAATTATCAAATTTCTGGAGTGAAAACGACTTTAGATTTTGGAAAATATGTTTTAAAACATCCTGCATTTAGGAGCGGTGATTTTGACACCAATTTTGTGAAACACTATTTTCAAGACCCAACTGTAATGCACGAAGCGATGCAAGAAGAGGAAGACGCATTGTTGCATGCTGTTGATGATATTTGGTCAGATATTAAAGAAGTGAAAAAATCAGAATTCGCTTCCCAAGAGATTAGTTCTTCTTGGAAAAATAGAATAGAATAATCGTATTTTAAGCAACAAAATTCATGAAATCATACCAATTTTCACGTAGGGAATCGAATTGTTTCAGTAACCAACAATTACTATTAACAGATAACCAAAATGAATTGCAAGATTTCATTGGACTTACTTTTTCAGAGGAAAATCTAATCAAACAAACGCAGGTAAAATCTAAATTTTTCACTTCTGAAAAACGAGAATTATTGGTGAGTGTTTTGACAAAAAATTATGAAAACGTATCCAATAATGAATTAACGTTAAAGAATATAAGCATTTTAAAAAATAACAATTCTTTTACGATTGCTACTGGTCATCAATTAAATTTAATGACTGGTCCGTTATATTTCATTTACAAGATTTTGCATGTAATTAAACAATGTGATATCTTAAATAAAAAGTATCCAGAAAATCAATTTGTTCCTGTTTACTGGATGGCGAGTGAAGATCATGATTTTGAAGAAATTAAATCCTTTTTGCTATTCGGAAAAACTATTTCTTGGGAAAGTGAGCAAGGAGGAGCTGTTGGGAGAATGGGTGTTTTTGGACTAAGCGCTGTTTTTGATCAAGTTCAGCAGTTTTTCTCCAATCATACTGAAAGTGAAATTCACCAATTGATTGAAAAATTGAGTGGAAACACGTATGGTGAAGTGTTTTTTAAATTCATACATGAACTTTTTGGAGATTTTGGATTGGTGATTGTTGATGGAGATAAAAAGGAATTTAAAGAAGCTTTTAAGCCCATTTTTAAACAAGAACTTACAACATCCTTTTCATATAATACAGTAACATTAAGTAATGAAAAACTAGCTGCTAAAAACTTCAAAATTCAAGTTAAACCAAGAGAAATTAATTTGTTTTTTTTAGGCGAAAATAAACGCGATAGAATCATTTCCCTAGATAAAGGTTTTCAAATTGGTACTGATTTTTATTCAAACAACGAATTATTAGAACTCCTAGACACTTCAATTGCTTCTTTTTCTCCAAATGTAGTGTTGCGACCTTTGTACCAAGAATTTATTCTACCTAATATTTGCTACGTTGGTGGTGTTGGCGAGTTAGGTTATTGGTTGCAATTAAGATCCACTTTTGAAAGTGCCGCTATCCCCTACCCACTTATTCAAGCAAGAACTTCTGCAATTTGGTTAGAGAAAAACATTCAAGACAAATTAAAGCAACTTGACTTTAAAATTGAAGCGATTTTTAAATCAACGGCTGAATTGAAAAAAGATTATCTTTTAAATAACGAAGAAGAAACAATTAATTTCAACCTACAAGATTTTCAATTTGAACAATTTAAAAATGAATTCTTTCAAAAATCTGAAATTATTGATTCTTCGATAAAATCATGGATGGAAGCTGAATTCACACGAATGGAAAAACAAGTTGATGGCATCAAAAATCGTTTAGAGAAATCAGTTAAATCTAAACATGATAAGGCCTTGAAATCAATTGATTTAATAAAAGAAAAACTTTTTCCAACGAATGGAATGCAAGAAAGAAGTTTTAATTTTTTCCAGTTTTGCTACGATGGAAACTATAAAGAGAACTTGCGAAATATTTACGATGAACTAAAACCTTTCGATACGGATATTTTGATTTTGATAGAAGACTAAAACTCAATTTATTTATGACTTACTTTAATTTTACCATCGCTTTACTTCTTCTTTTAACAAATTGCGCTTCTTCTTCACTAAAAAAAGACGAACACAGAACACTTAAAGTTGACACAAAAGTGTATTGCAAGATTGAAAATAATCAACTCAATGCGCGTTACGAAGGTCCCGAATTTTTGAATGACCGTGACACAGCGCATTTACTTTCAAACTTAGTTGCCAGCGAACTCGGTAAACATTTGAAGTTAGCGTTTAAAAAAGGAAATTTCTTAAAAATTGATTTTGAAAATACTAAAATTGAAACAAAAGGAAATCCGAAATTTCAATATCCATCAGAAGAAAAAGTAATTTATACTATTCAAATGCCACTATTAAAAGTGAAAAATAGCTGCGACGCATTCACAGGAGTTGAACATAGAGGTACTTGGGGGAGAAATGATATCGAAACTGGTTTTCCCGAATGGATTCAAAATTTAAAAAATAAAATTGCCGTAGGTGAAATTGAGAGTAAATTATTTAAAACAAAGGAAGGATTTAAAGAGTACTGGGTTCAATTTAAACACCGTAGTTTTCAATCTGATTGTAACTAATTAGAAGTCAACTACTTAAATTAAGTTTAGAATAGAATTTCTTTTTTACTCGTATGAAATCACAAAAATATCTTCGTCTTTTTGTTTAAAGAATTTTTCGGAACGTGCGTAAGCTTCTAAAGTATTAATGTTGTTAAGCATTTTAAGTTGTTCTCTCGTTTCTTGAAGTTGAATCGTCATCTCATTTTTATGTGACTCCAATTTATTCAACTTACTATTCTGATTTACTAACATGAAAACATCCATATCGTCAAGGAAAAGGATGTAAATCAAAAACACAAAAGAAGTAATAACGTACTTGTTTTTAACATATTTGTGATTCAGAAACTGCTTGAATTTATCCATATTCAAAATTGCGTATAAAAAAAGGAAACCTCCCGATTTCCTTTCAATTTTATCAATAAAAGAATGTTATTATTCCTCTTGGCAACTTTTCATTTTACCTTCATAAAATGCTATAAAGTCTTTATCATCGCCGTACCATTCTTTTAATTTATTCAAAAGTAAACAAGTATTTGTGTTGTTTTTCTCAATTACAGGTAAGATTTGAGCGCATAGAATTACTCCAACCTTCAATGCTAATTTATCAGCCTCAGTGAATTTATCAATTTTTGCTAATTTCAACAAATTAGGAATTTCGACTTTCCAAATTGCATTTGCATTTTTCGTGTCTTTCGCTTGAAAGCGAATTGCTGCCTCTAAAAATTTTGCTGCAAGTAGGTTTTTAGTAATTGTAGCATATTGTTCGATTCCTTCGCTTAGTTCTTCCTGTAATGCTAATTTTTTATTCGCATCTTTTCCACTGTAAAAAACAGAATAACCATTTTCGTCATCCAATTTGAAAATAATCCCATTATTCAAAATTTCCATTTGGAAACCACTTAACCACATTTTGTGAACTGGGGTGTAAAAGATTCCATTTTGATCCATTTCAATAGCTGTTGCTACTGAATTTATTGCTTCATCATAAGGCGCTTGAATTTGCGGGTCTTTGATATCTTTACGATACATTCCATAATATCCTTTTGCTAAAAAAATGGTTGGAGTTGGATCACCAGCAAACTTAGGTTTAATCACGTAATCAGATGCCTTTTTCACTAACTTAACGAAGTTACTATCGGCATGAATTTGAGTCAATTCATCTAAATTATTAGTAACTGAAATAAATGCCTCTTCTTCAACTTCAACATCTGATTCTTCTTCTTCAATTTCGCCATTTTTTAATTTCTTTTTTACGGAATAAGTCGTGGCAACGGCAACATCGTAATTACCAATTTTTTTAAATTTAAGCTCAACAGATGGCGCGTTTAGAGCTCCACCAACAACTTCCCAGTCTTTATCTTGAACGCCCGAAATAGACCAAGCAGTTGCCACTTTTTTTGTTCCTGCTGCAATAAATGAAGCATCTAATTTAACGGTATTGTTACCTGGACGGTCTTCTTCTTCATCCAAGGTTAAAATACGCTTATTTGATTTTAGACTTAAAGTCGGTTTTTGTCCGAAAGAAATACCTGTGATTAAAATAAATCCAAGTGCTAATGTTAGACGAAAAAATAAAGTAGTTTTCATATTTTTTAATTTTATTACTTTGCAGTTTTCAATTATTGTGCCGAATTTAAACAATTATTCGTGGCTTTTTATAAGTAAGTGTAATATTTCTTGTGCTGCTTTCGAAATTTTTGTTCCTGGACCATATATTCCAAACACTCCAGCTTCGTATAAAAAGTCGTAATCCTGCTGTGGAATAACTCCTCCTGCCACAACCATAATATCTGATCGACCCATCTCTTTCAGAGCTGCAATAACAGCAGGAACCAAGGTTTTATGTCCAGCTGCTAACGAAGAAACACCCAAAATATGTACATCGTTTTCAATTGCTTGTTTTGCAGCTTCTTCTGGAGTTTGAAATAAAGGCCCAATATCCACATCAAAACCAATGTCAGCAAAAGAAGTTGCAATCACTTTTGCACCGCGATCGTGTCCGTCTTGACCCATTTTTGCAATCATAATTCGTGGGCGACGTCCTTCTAATTTTGAAAACGTTTCCACTAATTCCATTGCTTTTACAAAGTCTTCATCTTTCATAGCTTCTTTTGAATAAACACCACTTATCGTGCGGATAGTAGCCGTGTAGCGACCATACACGTTTTCCAAAGCAGTTGAAATTTCTCCTAAAGTACAACGAGCCTGCGCACAACGCACTGCAATTTCCAGCAAATTTCCATTTTCATTGCGTGCGGCATCTTCCAATTCTTGTAAAAGAAGTTTCACATTTTCACTGTCGCGATTTGCTTTAACATTTTCTAAACGGTTTATCTGCGCGTCTTTTACCTTCGCATTATCAACTTCTAAAATATCAATTTGAGATTTTTCGTTGTGCTCAAACCGATTAACGCCTACAATAACATCCTTTCCAGAATCAATTCTCGCTTGTTTTCTTGCAGCTGCTTCTTCAATTCGCATTTTTGGAATTCCAGTTTCAATCGCTTTAGCCATTCCTCCTAATTCTTCCACTTCTTGAATCAATTCCCAAGCTTCGTTTAGTAATTCATTAGTTAACGTTTCAACGTAATAACTTCCAGCATAAGGATCGATAAAATTTGTAATTCCCGTTTCTTGCTGTAAATAAATTTGTGTATTTCGAGCAATGCGCGCAGAAAAATCTGTAGGCAGTGCGATTGCTTCGTCTAACGCATTTGTATGTAAAGATTGAGTGCCGCCTAAAGTCGCTGCTAATGCTTCAATGCACGTACGAGCAACATTATTAAAAGGATCTTGTTCTGTCAAAGACCATCCTGAAGTTTGACAATGGGTTCTTAAAGCAAGTGATTTTTGACTTGTCGGATTAAATTCTTTCACCAACTTCGCCCAAAGTAAACGGCCAGCGCGCAATTTTGCAATTTCCATGTGATGATTCATTCCAATGGCCCAAAAGAAGCTCAATCTTGGCGCAAATTCATCTATTTTTAAACCGGCCCTCAAACCTGTTCGGATGTATTCTAAGCCATCGGCTAAAGTATACGCCAGTTCAATTGCAGCGGTTGCCCCTGCTTCTTGCATGTGGTAACCAGAAATAGAGATGGAATTGAATTTTGGCATTTTCTTGGATGCAAACTCAAAAATATCTGCAATAATTCGCATAGAAGGTGTCGGCGGATAAATGTAAGTGTTTCTCACCATGAACTCCTTTAATATATCATTCTGAATTGTTCCTGCTAAGGCAGAAATCTCCACACCTTGCTCAATTGCTGCTGCTATGTAAAAAGACATAATCGGCAAAACTGCACCATTCATTGTCATTGAAACAGACATTTCATCCAACGGAATTTGGTCGAATAAAATTTTCATGTCTTCAATAGAATCAATTGCTACGCCTGCTTTTCCAACATCACCAACAACGCGTTCATGGTCAGAATCATATCCTCTGTGCGTTGCTAAGTCAAAAGCAACGGAAAGTCCTTTTTGCCCTGCAGCTAAATTTCTACGATAAAATGCATTTGATTCCTCAGCAGTTGAAAAACCTGCATATTGACGAATTGTCCACGGTTTTGAAACATACATTGAAGCGTAAGGCCCACTCAAATAAGGTGCGAAGCCTGAAAGGTATTTTGTATGAATAAAATTTTTGGTGTCTTCGTTGGAATAATTTGGTTTCAAAGTAATATTTTCAGCCGTTTCAAATGTTGGTTCATTTTTCGCTACTACTTTTATTTCTTTGAACGAATAAGTAGAAAAGTCAATTCTATTCATGTAATCGATATTACTATTATTAGTAAAAAATTGCGTTTTTAAAGTGTCAAACAAATTTAGAATTTTAAATCAAATTGAGGCTTAGAATAACTTATTTTTCAAGTCTTACCCATGTAAATTTATCGAATAAGATTTTATTTTACTGATTTCAAAAAAAGGAAATAATAGATTTCAACCGAAGATAAGATTTCTTTTTGGGGTTTAAGTTTGCCGATTTTCAAAAAAAAGATAATCTGAAAATTAATCTAAAAAATCTTTAAAGTTTGATTAAACTAAACTTACCACCTTAACCAAACCTTGAACTTCTTTAGCTTTCGCTTTAACTTCAACCAAATCTTTCGCTACAATGGTAACATGACCCATTTTCCTGAACGGTTTAGTCGTTTCTTTTCCGTAAATATGTGGATAAACTCCTGCAATATTAAGTGCCTTTTCTAAACCTTGGTATATTGCCTTCCCTTCAAAACCTTTTTCACCTAATAAATTTATCATCGCACCAGCTTGCAGAATTTCAGTTTCACCAAGAGGTAAATCCAGAATTGCTCTTAAGTGCTGTGCAAATTGGGAAGTAACATTACATTCAATCGTGTGATGTCCGCTATTGTGTGGTCTTGGAGCAATTTCATTCACTAATAAATTTCCGTTAGCATCTAAAAATAATTCAACAGCGAGTAAACCAACCATTTCTAGTTTTTCAATAACCGAAATTGCTAAGGTTTCAGCTTCTTTTTCTAAGTCTGCACTAATCTCTGCGGGAGCGAAAAGAAATTCAACCAAATTGGCTTCGGGATTAAACTCACATTCTACTGCTGGAAATGCTTTTGTTTCTCCTTTTTCATTCCGGGCAACTATTACTGAAAGTTCTTTAATGAACGCTATTTTCTCTTCTAAAATCGATGGTGCATCAAAAGAATGAATAGCGTCTTGTTCATTTTTCAAAACGTTCACCCCTCGCCCATCATATCCGCCTTTTCGCAACTTATGAACAATAGGAAATCGAACGTTATTTAACAATTCTACCTTATTGGAAATCAAACGAAAAGGTGCCGTAGGGATTTCATTTTCTTGATAGAATTTTTTCTGTAAACCCTTGTCTTGAATCAATTCTAAAATATGTGGCTGAGGAAAAACTTTAACACCTGACCTTTCAAGTTCTTTCAGTGCTTCGATATTCACATTTTCGATTTCCACACTAATTAACTGTTTATCTTTTCCAAAATTTAAAACCGTTTCAAAATCCGTTAAACTTCCCATAGTAAACGAATGTGCAATTAATGCACAAGGGGAATTTTTATCAGGGTCAAGGATATGTAAATGAATATTTAAATTAATTGCTTCTTGTAGCAACATTCTTCCTAATTGACCACCACCCAACAAACCGATGCGCATGTCTTCACCGTACCATTTTGAACTCATGTTGCAAAGATAACCAGTTGTTTTGAATTGATAGAAACGAACCTAAAATCGTTGATTCGAATGAAGGAAATATTTGGGTTTTTTTTATGTTAAAATCTAAATATTAGTTCTTCTTTTTTATGGCTTCTTCCTTTATTCCTTTTAATTTCAGGTAATCGCTTACAGTATAAATTGTGATTGCAAAAGCAGTTACATTATCTTCTGGAAATATAGTAGTTCCAACTACAAATTCTTCACTGCGGTAATAAACTATAATACTTCCTTCAGAAATCTCAGAACCAATTTCACGAAAATTTGGTTTGCTTAACTTTATTTTAAAAGCGTCAAATTGCTCAGCTTTTTGGAATTGGTAAATAATTCGATTAGGTAAAGAATCAGCAAATAAATAATAAAACCATTCTTCAGCTTTAATTTTTAATTTCTCTAGCTTTCCATAATACCAAATAGATTCTCCATACTTTTCATCAGTTTGACCATCTGATTTATAAAATTTCCATTTTTGATTAAGTAAAGTGTCGTTTACAGTGCCCAACTCCATTTTTTGAAATTCATAGAGCTGTGCTAATGTGAATTTTTGAGCACAAAAAGAATTCACGTTACATGCAATAAAAAATAAGAAAAACAGGTTTTTGTACTTCACTAAATCATTAATATATTTATATTTACAAAACAAATTTACGAAAAATCATGCCATCAAAGAAGTACAATTTAGAAATGGCACTCCTAAAATTTTAACTTAACATAAAAAAACATTTAAAATCCTATTATTTAACTATTTAAATAAAATTAATCAAATGAATTTTCTAAAAGCAAATATTGCAACTATTCTAATTTCGATTTCAGTAATCGTAACTGGTTATATTTTGGGTAATTCCTATTTATCGAAAGGGAAAGAAGATCCAGTTATTAGCGTCACTGGACTTGGCGAAACAAGTTTTGATTCTGACTTAATTGTTTGGCGGGCAAATTTTTCCAAAAAGAATATTGATTTAAAACAAGCTTATGCTGATTTGAATTCAGATGTTAGAAAAGTGAAAGCGTACTTAAAATCAAAAGGAATTCCTGAGTCTGATGTCGTTTTTGAAGCTGCAGACATTCAAAAAGAATTTAGTTACGAATATGACGAAAACGGAGGTGTGCGCTCTTCTTATTTTACAGGTTATAATTTAACTCAAGGGCTAAAAGTTAGTTCTAAAAACGTTGATCTAGTTGAAAGAACATCACGAGAAGTTTCGCAATTAATCGATGCCGGAATCGAATTAAATTCTTTTGCACCAGAATATTACTACACCAAACTAGCTGAATTGAAATTAAAAATGATTGAGCAAGCTACAAAGGATGCTTTCAGTCGAGCTGAAAAAATCGCAGAAAATGCAGGTGGTTCTTTAGGAAAACTAAAAACTGCAGATATGGGTGTGTTTCAAATCACTGCAGAAAATTCTGCTGAAGAATACGATTGGGGTGGAAGTTTTAATACTTCATCTCGCCGAAAAACAGCAAATATCACAATGCGTTTAAAATATGAGATTGATTAAGTAAATTATTGTCTTTTATTGGACAAAAAGTTCTTTTTTCAGATTTAACCATTCCAAAGTTGAATGACTAAAAATATCTTCAATTGTTGATGTAGTTAAATCACTTTCTTCTATAAATCTTCCGATTTCCAAATCTCCCAAAGGAAAAGGATAATCAGAACCTAAACAAACCCGTTTTGAACCTTGTAACTTTAGAATGTATTTCAATGCGTCAATGTCGTGCGTAATGCAATCTACCCAAAATTTCCCTACGTATTCTCTTGGATTTATCGGATTATCAATTGCAACTAAATCTGGACGGCAATTAAAACCATGTTCTACACGTCCTAAAGTTGGTAAAAAAGAGCCACCTGCATGTGAAAAACATACACGTAAATTCGGTAATCGTTCTAAAACTCCACCAAAAATCATAGAACAAGCAGCACGAGAAGTTTCAGCCGGCATTCCAACCAACCAAGGCAACCAGTATTTTTTCATACTATCAAACCCCATCATTTGCCAAGGATGAACCATAACCGCCATTCCTAAACGTTCACATGCTTCAAAAATGGGAAAGAATTTTTCTTCACTTAAATTTTCGTCGTTTATGTTTGAGCCAATTTGAATTCCAACATGTCCAATTTCTTTGGCACGCTCTAATTCTAAAATTGCAGCTTCCGCATCTTGCATTGGAATAGTTGCTAAACCTATGTAATTCTTTGGATGTTTTCTTACTAATTCTGCGATATGGTCATTTAAAAATTGTGATAATTCAACACATTCACTTGTTTTTGCCCAATAGGAAAATAGCACTGGAATTGTACAAACAACTTGAACTTGCGTGTTGAATTGTTCATATTCTTTAATTCGCAGATCTTCGTTCCAACAATTTTCTTGAATTCGTCTAAAAAACTGACCTCCTTGCATCATATCCGCAGACCGATCTTCATTATGAAGTAAGTTAATGAATTTCCCATATCCAAATTTCTCTGCCCAATTGGGCATCGTCTTGGGAATAATATGGGTATGCATGTCAATTTTCAACATGAAAAAGAAATTAAAAAGTGAAGGAAAAGGTTTATGCTACGATTGCTCTATTCAATAAGCTAATCATAGCTAAGGTAACTATAAACAATTGACTTGCTGTGTCGTCGCTAAAAGAAGAGCCATCGTCGTCGTCAGTAGAAACTTCCATTGCCATAAATTGCGTCATTTCAGGTTGATCACAGAAAGATTCCAAAATCTCTTCATCCTCATCCTCAAAATATTGATCTAACATATCAAAATAGGGTTCTTCCAATTCATCAATGTCTTCCTCTTTAACTTCTCTTAAAGCAATTCCCTCTTGATTGAAGCACTCACTAATCAAGCAAAAATAATAAACTAACAAACCCTCTAATTCCTCATTTTCATACTCAGTTGGTGCAGACATCACATAATCCAACAAAACTTGTTGACTCAAGGTGTATTTTTCAAAAGTCGCTTCTAATTGATCATCATCTAAGTTGTCTACTACTCCGATTGCTCTTTCGATAGCTGCTAAGGTTACGTGTTTCATGCTAAAATTATTTTTTTTTCAAAATTAAGCAAGTATTTTAAACCAAGGCCGTTATTAATGTATCAAAAGTTACAAATCAATTAATTTTCCTCTTGTACTTTTGTCCAATAAAAATTGATAATGATTAAAACTGCAAGCTTAATTAATCTCATTGGCTATGTTGTCGGGGGTGTTGGAGGAATTATTTACATTAAACTATTTCCGTGTGAAACAGGATGTGCAATAAGATCCAATATGTTCTTTAACATTTTGATTGGCGCATTGATTGGAGATTTAATCTTTCAACTAGGAAGAAAATTTATAAATTTTAAAAATTAAGTTATGTCAAAAATTGGAACAATTGTAGATGTTAGAACTCAAGCAGAATTTAGAGGTGGACACGTGGCTAGTTCAGTAAATATTCCGTTGCAAGAAATCACCGCACATATTGACGAAATTAGAGCAATGGTGCAGCCGATTGTATTTTGTTGTGAAAGTGGAAATAGAAGTGGCCAAGCAACCGACTATTTTAAGTCTCTCGGTGTGGATTGTGAAAATGGCGGTTCTTGGTTAGATGTTAATTACCTTATAACTATTTAATTATGTCGATCTTATCCAAATTATTCGGAATTAAATCTGTGGATTACAAAGAATTAGTGAAAAATGGAGCTATAATTATTGATGTTCGTTCTCAAGGTGAATTTAAATCAGGACACATCAAAGGTTCGTTGAATATTCCATTACCTGAAATCGCAAGTTCATTGGGTAAAATCCCAAAAAGTAAAGTAATTATTACCTGTTGTGCTTCAGGAATGAGAAGTGGTTCTGCGAAAGGAATTTTAAAATCTAAAGGTTATGAAGTTCACAATGGTGGATCTTGGGCAAGTTTGAATGCTAAAATTTAAACGCATTTTCAAATTAATTCAACAATTTATAAGTGAGCTTAAGTTTATTAAACTAAAAAAGAGAGCCTTTCGACTCTCTTTTTTATAATCTTGAAACTTATTATTAATTGATTTATAAGAAGTAAATTATTTGTTTTTATAACTCAATTTATATTAAAATAACTTCATTTTTGATTGCTTATTTTCTCACAATAAGTTTTTTTGTACTGCTATTTCCAGCATCATCTTTTAAGTTAATAAAGTAAACACCTGCAACTTGGTTTGATACATCAATTGAAGTTGTAGATAAATCAGTATTTTTAGTTAAAATCAACCTTCCTGCTGCATCCGTTAATGAAATTGTTGTTCCTAAAGGAATGTTTGAAATGTTCACTATATCAATTGTAGGATTCGGGTAAATTAGGGCATTACTTAATTGATATTCATCCATTCCAACTCCACTAACTGTAAATGCTACACATTCAGAAGTGTCAGAAGTACAAGATTGTTCAATTCCGTAATTGTAAGTAGTGACCAAAGCAAAATTACCAGTTTCAGATGGAGTGAAAATACGATTTGTTGCGCCATTAATTGCCGTTTGCGTTGCGCAATTATACCATTGGTAACTAACGTTTTGTGTTGGAGTTCCGACTAACGTTGTGCTTGTGTTGTTAATCGAATTAGCGTATCTACAGCCGTTCCAAAGATCATCTAATTCAGTTGAATTTAAATCTTTATTATAAAAAACGAAATCACTCATTTTTCCATATAGAGCAAGAGATGCAGTACCACCACTTTCTCTACATCCAATATTCATTTTCTTGTAAGTTTGATTGAAAGCAATTGTTCCAAATGGAAGCATTTCGTTTTTAACTTCAGAACCATTGATAAACATTCTAAAAGTTCGTGAAGATCCAGATAACGATGAAACCAACGTGTATGTTGCAGTTGTTCCTACTGGATTATAAGTGAAGTTATAAGCCGAAGGTTTACTTTATTCCATTAAAAGATAAATTTTAGCTTACTAACTTTTTTGTTTCTTCTATAATTCTTATTCTCAATCCTTCTGAAACAGGAAATAAAGGTAAACGCATCGTTTCTTCCATAATGCCGCGGACAACCAATGCTACCTTAACTCCGCCTGGATTTCCTTCTTCAAAAAACATTTTGGTGATAGGTAACAAATCGTAATGTTCTTTTCTAGCAGTTTCTAAATCGCCTTTCAATGAAGCGTGAACCATTTTTGTGAATTTCTCTGGAAAAGCATTAGCAACTACCGAAATTACTCCGTCAGCACCAGCAGCAATTAAAGGCATCGTTAGTGCATCATCGCCAGATAAAACCCCGAAATTAGGTTTACGCAAACGGATAATTTCCATAATCTGTTCCATGCTTCCAGAAGCTTCTTTCATCGCAACGATATTTGGAATTTCTGCCAGAGCCAACGTTGTTTCAGGCAACACATTTGAACCAGTTCTTCCTGGAACATTATACAGAATTATAGGTAAATCCGTGCATGAAGCGATGTATTTATAGTGTTCAATAATTCCATTTTGAGTCGGTTTGCTATAATACGGTGAAACTGACAAAATTCCATCTACACCAGCAGGAACTTTTTTTAGTATTTCGCCAACAGCCAACGTGTTGTTTCCTCCTACCCCATAAACGATTTTTAACTTTCCACGATTAACATCTATCACCGTTTGTAAAACCTGCATTTTTTCTTCTTGTGACAAAGTTGGCGATTCACCAGTTGTTCCTTGCACGACCAAAAAATCCGTTCCGCCGTCAATTTGAAGTTGAACTAATTTTTTCAAAGCATCAAAATCGATGCTTCTGTCTTGGTTAAATGGCGTCACTAATGCAACTCCTGATCCTGTAAATGGATTGTTCATGCTAAGGTTATTTTTTTTAAGGTTTCTACTACAAAATTAAGGATTTCACTGGGTTCTCTAGATTCGGAATTTAAATGCAAATCAAATAAAGAATCGTTGGAATTTACGCCAATTTTATTATTGAAATGTATCTTTTTTATTTCGCTAAAACTTTTCTTTTTTGTTTCACCTAGCCAAAGCAACGTGTCAAACGGTTTTCTAAATTCTTCCTCCAATTGAATATCTTTGAGTTTCCCCCAAAAGTTATAATCAGTTGGAGAATTGTAATAAATCAAAAAGTGGGGAGGTAAAGCATTTTTATCTATATCTTTTTCAATATTAACGACAATAATTATACGTTCTACTTCACTGTTTGACAGTGCTTTATCTAAAGATTTACGGAAATCATTTAATCTATCTAGACTGTCGTGATTGAAAACAACGAGAAGCGATTTTGTGGTGTTCCAGAGGGTTTTTTTCATCACGAATTAATCAATTTTATAAACTCTTCTTCACTCAATATGTTAATTTCCAGTAAAGTGGCTGTTTTTAATTTTGCGGGACCCATGTTAGTTCCCGCCACTAAATAATCAGTTTTACTAGAAATTGAAGAACCATTTTTTCCACCATTGCGTTCGATTAATTCTTTCAATTCATCGCGAGAAAAGGTATCAAAGGTGCCAGAAATCACCACTGTTTTTCCTTCTAAAACACTAGAGAGTGAAACTTTTTCTTCCATTTCAAATCGCAAACCATTGGCTTTCAAATGCTCAATTAAACGTACATTTTCCTCATCCAAAAAGAATTGCTGAATTGAAATGGCAATTTTTTCACCAATTTCATCTGCTTCAATTAATTGGTCGAAAAGTGCTGTTTTAATGGCGTCAATATTTTTAAAATGCTTTGCTAATTTCTTGGCAACTGTTTCACCAACGAAGCGAATTCCAATTCCAAATAGTACCCGTTCAAATGGAATTTCTTTTGATAATTCGATGCTTTTCATCAAATTATCAGCCGATTTTTTAGCCATACGATTTAGGTTCAAAAGTTGGTCGTTTGTCAAATCGTACAAATCAGCAATCGTGCGAATCAAACCTTTCTCGACTAATAAATCCACTGTTTCTGTTCCTAAACCATCCATGTTCATTGCCTTGCGACTAATGAAATGTTCAATCCTACCTTTTACTTGTGGTGGACACGTTTTATCATTTGGGCAATAATGGTGTACTTCCCCCTCTCTACGAATCAAGGCAGTTTGGCATTCTGGACAATTTTCTAAAAAGACAACTTTAGCACTTGAATTAGTGCGTTTATCTATATTTACTCCAACAATTTTCGGGATAATCTCGCCCCCTTTTTCAACGTAAACAAAATCTCCAACATGTAAATCTAATTTTTCAATTTGGTCTGCATTATGCAAAGAAGCACGTTTCACGGTCGTTCCACCTAATTGCACAGGCGTTAAATTTGCGACAGGTGTAATTGCTCCTGTGCGCCCAACTTGGTAAGTAACTTCGTTTAATTTCGTTTCAACTCGATTCGCTTTGAACTTGTAAGAAATAGCCCAACGTGGAGATTTAGCGGTGAAACCCAACGTTTTTTGTTGTTGGTAATCGTTCACCTTCAGCACAATTCCGTCAATGTCGAAAGGCAAGTCTTCCCGTTTTCTATCCCAATAATGTATGAATTCCATAATTCCTTCGATGGAATCTGTTTTAGATATAAACTTATTTTTTACTGCGGGAATTTTAAACCCCCAATTTCCAGCTTGTAGCACCGATTCAAAATGACTTTTCAACTGCAAATTTGAACCATAAATTCCATACAAATAGGAATCTAAGCCGCGTTCTGCTACTAATTTTGAATCTTGCATTTTTAGAGTTCCTGAGGCTGTATTTCTCGGATTTGCAAACAGTGCTTCTCCAATATCTTCGCGTTCTGCATTCAATTTTTTAAACTGCGCATGTGGCATAAAAATCTCCCCACGAATTTCAAAATCGGTTGGAAAATCACTTTTTAAACTCAAAGGGATGGAACGAATCGTGCGTACGTTTGCAGTTACATCTTCGCCTTTTTCACCATCACCACGGGTGACAGCGCGCGTTAATTGACCATTTTCGTAGCGAATGCCAATGGCAACACCGTCGTATTTTAATTCGCAGACATACTCAATTGGCCCTTCAATTAATTTCTTGATTCGATTCTCCCAATCTACGATTTCAGCTTCCGAATAAGTATTTGAAAGTGACAACATAGGAAAACGGTGCACAACTGATTCAAATTTTTTAGTAATATCACCACCCACTCTTTTTGTCGGACTATTGTCAGAGGCAAATTGTGGAAACGCTACTTCTAACTCTTTTAATTGCTTGAGTAACAAATCAAAATCATAATCTGAAATCTCAGGATTACTTTCCACATAATACAAATAATTGTGGTGATTTATTTGATTGCTTAAACGAGAAATTTCTTGTTGCGCTTGAATTACATTCATAAGGTAAAATTAGCTTTTAATTTTAAAAATTAATTTTACTTTTAGTTGAATTTATGCACGAGAAGGTTTTAATAATAGAATTAAACATAAAGTAATTTACCCAATACTCAATATGAAAATTATCTTTCGTTTTTTCTTGTTGGTAATTTCCATTTCAATCTCAAAAACAATTAAAATACTTTCACCCTCTCTTAACTCGCTCCACTGGATTACCTAAACACCTCTTCGGAAGGAGAAACTAGGTATAAATTAATCATCTATGTTCGACAATTTATACACACAAAAAAAGAACTACACCAACTATGAAGGAAAATTAATGATAGTAATCGATTAAAGTCTGTTGTCCAAAAATAAATCTTTTTAAAAATCAACGTGTCGTTCCTTTTTGTCTGGGAAAATATCGGCGATTGTTACTAAAATACCTGTTTCTTCCACGTTTCCAAAATCAGGATTAACAGCAGTTCCAAATGTTTTCATCGTTGGTGAAAGATTCATATAAATATTTACTAAAGGAGGAATAAATTCACCTTTTTCCCGAATGTTTCCATTCAGAACTTTAAAGCCATCCTTAAAATCTAATCCTTCTAACTGACTTTCGACATAGGCTTTGTCATAATTCTGAACCAAAGGATGAAAAGGTTTCATTAAATTTTGAGGGTCAGGAAAGTAATGGTGCATAAAGTGTAATAGAAAATCTCTACAGTCAGTATTGTAATTGGGATACATTGTGACTTTTCCAAAAAAGTATTTTTTCTCTGGATAAAAACGAACCAAAGCGCCCAAACCATCCCAAATATTATCCAAGGCAAAAAGTCCTTTTCTAGGGTCTACACTTGGTTGAAACATAGGTTGCACCCAACTTCTTCCAAGTTCGATTGTCCAAGGTAAATAATCCTTCAAAAAAGTATCCGTGAATTTAAAATAATGAGTAGTTGACAAATGAAGTTCTCCTCTGACATCTGTCGCTTGATCGCAATGAATAAAACGATAACCTCCCACAATTTGCTTTTCAACGGGTGACCAAACAATCAATTGCTTGTAACAAATTTCACCCGTATCATATTCATCTAAATCCAGCTCTTCCCCTGTTCCACCTCCAGAAGCACGAAAAGTAACTTCTCGTAAACGTCCAATTTCAAGTAAGGTATTTGGTGCTATTTCATTGTCAATAATATAAATTTCATTGCCCCCTTTTCGGGTTATACGTACTAAACCAGCTGCACGTAATTCTCCTTCAATGAGTGAACTTGATATGGGATTTATAATTTCTTTCATGGCTTTTATTTTAAAGAATGAACAATATTACGCACCATTTCTGCCGCATCTTGGTCGTTCATCTTTTTGTCAATTTCTCCAGCTTGAATTGGCTGGCCAACAGTAAATGTAATCGTTCTATTTTGTTGTTTGAATAATTCGTTTGACAAGTATAACATTTCAATATTTGCTTTAATTCCTACTGATGTCCTTAAATTTGACAATCGGTAAAAGAAATTAGACAACTCGCCTTCAATATGAATTGGGACGATGGTTCTATCTAAAGAACGTGCATAAAGCATAAAGGTTTTTTTCCACTTTAAATCCTGAACTTTTCCATCTATTTTTCGACTTACTAATCCTGCGGGGAAAATACAAATTGCATTTTCAGATTCAAACGTGTTTTTGATTTGATCACGAACAGTATTATTGTTTTTTCCGTGTTTGTTTACACCAATAAAAAGCGTACTAATATTCTTCAATTTCATCAATAAATCGTTAACAATGAAACGCAAATCTCTTCGGTGATTCTTTAAAGCAGCAATTAAAGCAATAGCATCCATTCCTCCGAGCGGATGATTCATAGCAATTATTAAAGGTCCTTCAGTGGGAATTAATTCTTTGTTTTTGAACTCAATTTTGATGTTAAAATAAGAAATTACTGCATCACAAAAATCATGATCGTATTTTTCTCTATTTCTTTCGAGAAAATCGTTGATGTCTTCTTCATGTAAGATTCTTCGTAAATAATTAATTATAAATGAAGGAAGCCAACGCAAAAGCCTGGGGCTTTTACTACCAATCAATGCTTTTACGTCAATAAATTTTTTACTTTCCACTCAAACGAAATTAATCTTTATTACCATTACTCTTTTACACTCAACTTCAATTTATCCACATTCAAAACGCTAATAATTAAAAGGGATTTTCAAACCATCGTAAGCAACAAATACATTTTCAGGTAATGAAACTTCGATTTCCGAATGACAACCAAATAAATGAGAAATGTGGGTTAAATAGGCTTTTTCAGGTTTAATTTCTGCAATAAATGCCAACGCTTCTTCTAAATTGAAATGCGAAATATGATTCGAACGATGCAACGCATTTACAATTAAGGTTTTTGTTCCTTTAACTTTTTCTTTTTCTTCCATACTAATCGTTTTGGCATCGGTAATATAGGTAAAATTACCAAATCTAAAACCTAATACGAGCATTTTGTAATGCATTACCTCAATTGGAATTAATGTCAACTGATTTTGTAACTCAAATGGAATCAATTCAATTCGTTTCAATTCAAATTTTGGAATTCCAGGGTACCTATTTTCGGAAAAAACATAGTGAAATTCTCTTCTTAGAGCAACTTCAACTTGAGCGTTACAATACACTTCCATTGGTCTTTCTTCTTTGTAATTAAAGGCGCGCACGTCATCTAAACCTGCTAAATGATCTTTATGTTCATGCGTAAATATCACGCCACGCAACGATTTTACTTTTTCTCGAAGCATTTGGTTTCGAAAATCAGGACCAGTATCAATTACATAATTTTCTTCCTGAACACTAATTAAAATCGAGGAGCGCGTTCGGTTGTCTTTTGAATCTAATGATTTACAAATGCGACAATCACAAGCAATTACAGGAACTCCTTGTGAAGTACCAGAACCTAAAATTGTAACCATACCTTCCATTGAAACGAATTTAAGCATTGTTTTTAGAATTTGGGTTAATATTCCACAATTCTAAGAGAAGAATCCTTTCGGAGAAATAAATTCAAAATCGTATTAATATCTCTGTTCTCATTTTGTGGAGTCACATAGCGCTTCCAATCAATTGGTTCCTTTCCATTAAAGTGAAAAGGTGCAAAACCATAACCTTTATAGGCTCCATTTTCAATCCAAACTATGCTCCGTTCACCTTTATTTCTTCCTTTATCGAGAATGTAAAAAGATTTTCCTTCAAAAGAAAGTTGTTCTACTAATTCGGAAACTCGTTCGTTATATGAAACTGTAGATTCATCTCCTATGCAAGCCCCTTTACATTGTTTGATCGAGTGATGAAAACAAGCGGATTGGGTAGGGTAAAGTCCGCATAATTTTTGGCAAAGTTGATATTTTTCAACAACGTGTGTTACGTAATCCATTCCTTCTTTGCGCGTTGTGAAATGTAATAAAGGTACACTTTCTGTTTTTGCAATTGAATGAATCGTCAAATTCAAATATCCGTTAGCATCTTCCACGTCAAACAAACCAAAAGGGAATGAACTTTTGCGCAATTTTCGATTATAAATAGGTTGGTGTTTTTTAATTAATTCAGACTCCAACAACATCGCAATCAATTCTGAGCCAGTTAATTCAAATTCTACTCGCACGATATCTTGAATCATCTTCAATCCTTTAGCTGTGGAATTATTCCGCAAATGTTGCTCAACTCTTTTTTTGATATGAATGCTTTTTCCGATGTAAATTAATTGATTGAACTCATTCAAAAACTTGTAGACACCTGCTTTATTTGGCAATTCATCGATAATTTCAATATTTAAATTTGGATGAATTGATTTTGGATTAAGCTCTTGTTGGATGAAAGTATTTAACTGATTTGGGTCTTTATGGTAGATTAAATCAAACAATTTTGTTGTCGCAAAAGCATCACCTCCAGCACGATGTCTTCCAAGAATTTCAATTCCCAATTCTCGGCTTAATTTACCTAAACTATAGGAAGCATAACCCGGAATCACATAACGCGACGCCCGAACAGTGCACAAGTGAGGCAATCGAAAATCAAATCCTAAGTTCTTAAATTCATGTCTAAACATACCATAATCGAACGCGACATTGTGCGCTACAAAAGTGCAACCTTCCGTAAATTCAAGTACTTGTCTTGCGATTTCGTAAAATTTAGGAGCATTTTCTACCATTGCGTCTGTAATACCCGTTAACCGGACAATAAACTCAGGAATAGCTTGCTCAGGATTGACCAAAGAGACAAATTGATCAATGACTTTTTCACCATCGTATTTGTACATCGCCAATTCCGTTATCTTAGAATTCTTGGGACTTCCACCAGTAGTTTCAACATCAACTATGACAAAATTCATGGATACGAAGTTATTTAAAAATGTTGAATTTCAACTTGACTAATTTTAAAAAGTAGTAGTTTAAAATTTGTTAATTCGTTAGTGACAATTGGAATAATTCAAATTGAAAAATTATTCTAACCTAAACTTCTTCAATTGATTCTTCCTTGTTAGTTATTAATCCAACCATCATTATTAGTGAAGATAGAATAATCACTTGGATTACTAAAGAATTATTCACGAAATAGATAGTCTGACTTTCAGGAATATTTAAGAATAATAAAATCGTAATTAAACCACGTGGCGCGAAGAATAATAGGGGCTTCACATCACATTTAATGATTTTAAGGAAAATAAAACGGATCAAATAGATTCCGATTACAATTCCAACTGCCCATGAAATTGAATTGATATTTAATAATTCCGATGAATTAATTAAATAACCGAATAAAGTAAAGAAAAGTGCTCGGATTAAAAATGCAAACTCGATTATTAATTCTTTGAATTTCAAAACCTCACTATTTAAAATTTCAGGTTGCAATTTTTGAATAAATTTATTGGAGTCAAATTGTTTTAAATTCCCTAGAAAAAGTCCGAATAGCAATATGAAAATCAATGCTGGTAAATGGTAGTGTTTTGCAATTGAATAAATTAAAATAACCATCAATATAATAGGTAAGAACTTTACGTGGTGCTTTATTTTACCTAAAAGGTAAGTTAAACCAATCGTTGCAATCGCAGTAATTATGAATGTTAAAATTAAATCAACAAAAAATTCACCAACAGAACCGATGCTTATTTCGTTGTTTAACAAAATGAAATTGAAAAGAATAACTCCAAATATATCCGACAAACTACTTTCATAAGTCACAAATTCCTTGTTTTTAGCAATTAAATTTTGTGCACTTGGAATAGCAATTGCGCTACTTATAATCGCAAATGGAATGGCATTTATTAAAGCGATTTTAAGCGAAATGTTTCCGTAATAGTGAAGAACAAAAGTGAACCCTAGAGAAAAAATTAGAATAGGAAAAAGTGCGATAATTGTTGCTTTACCAACAAATGGAAGTTTTTCTTTATTTAATTGAAGTTCCAAAGATCCTTCCATTACTATTAATATCAATCCTAATGTTCCAAGAATCGGCAAGAATGGCGTAAGTTCTGGTGTTTTGATTTGGAAAAATAATGTTCCTTGTTTTAAAAACCATCCAATAAGTAATAATAAAATTACAGAAGGTATTTTAGTTTTTGAAGATGTAATATCAAAAATATAAGCGATAAGCAGTAAAACACAAATTAGAACTATAAAATGGGTGGTCATATTAACGGAATTTATTTTTGTGATGAATAAAACGATATCAATTTTTTAATATTACTGAATTTACACAACATAATCGGATATATCAATCAAGGTTAACATTTCTTTACTTCGTGTTTTAAGCACAATTGAAGATTTTTATAATAACAAAAAAGCTGATTTGACTATTAGAAGGCAACTAAAAGTCAATTCCGAAAAATCAAAAAGCGCCCTTAATCAATAATTATTTAACTTTGCCTCCACTTTAAAAATCACCCATGAAAATAGCATTCAATTGGCTTAAAAATTACGTTTCTACCGATCTTAACGTGCATGAAATTGCAAAATTGCTCACTGACACGGGATTAGAAGTTGAAGGCGTAGAAAAAATCGAGGCTGTTCAAGGTGGTTTAGAAGGCGTTGTAATTGGCAAAGTTTTGACTTGTGAAAAACATCCAGATGCAGATAAGTTGAAAGTTACAACTGTTGATATTGGAACGGAAATTTTGCAAATCGTTTGTGGTGCAGCTAATGTAGCAGCGGGACAAAAAGTAGTTGTTGCAACTGTTGGTTGTATTTTATATCCAAAACCTGACGATGTATTCAAAATTAAAGCAGCCAAAATCAGAGGTGTCGAATCCTTTGGAATGCTGTGTGCAGAAGACGAATTAGGTTTAGGAAGTTCACATGCTGGAATTTTAGTTTTGCCAGAAAATATAGAAACAGGTTCAACAGCAGCAAGTTATTTTGATTTAGAAGACGATTTTCAACTTGAAATTGGTTTAACTCCAAATCGTTCTGATGCTATGGGTCACATTGGTGTGGCACGCGATATTGTGGCTTTCTTGAATTTTCACCAAGGAAAAAATGCTTCACTAGTTTGGCCAGAAACCAACGAATTAAAAGCGGTAACCGAGCTTATACCAATAACTATTTCGGTTGAAGATACTGAAAATTGTGAGCGTTATTGTGGTGTAAGTATTGCGAATGTTAAAGTGGAAGCTTCACCAGAATGGTTGCAAAAAAAATTGAGAACAGTTGGACTTTCGCCGATAAATAATGTGGTTGATGTTACCAATTTTGTGATGCGCGAATTAGGAACTCCTTTGCACGCTTTTGATACAGCGAAATTAAACGGTCAAATTACTGTGAAAAAAGCAAGTGAAGGTCAAATTTTCAAAACATTAGATGGTGTTGATCGAACATTAAAAGGGGAAGAATTAATGATCACAAATGGTTCAGAAAACTTATGTATTGCTGGTGTTATCGGTGGTGCAGATTCTGGAATCAATAATCAAACGCAAAATATATTTATTGAATCTGCGGTTTTTAAAGCTATTTCAGTCAGAAAAACAGCTAAAATTCACGGATTGAATACCGATGCAAGTTTCCGTTTTGAACGCGGCGTAGATCCAGAATTGACGCTTTATGCTTTAAGAAGGGCTGCTTATTTAATACTAGAAGTGGCTGGCGGAGAAATAGCAATGAATGAAAAAGACCTCGTTATTCTTCCTAATAAAAAAAGAGAAATAACAATCAATTTGGCGAAAATAAATCGTTTGATTGGATGTGAAATTCCAACAAATTCTGTTGTTCAAATTTTAGAAAACTTAGATTTTAAAATTATAGAAAACTCAGGTTTAGAACTAAAAATTACAATTCCAAGTTACCGAACGGATGTTTACCGCGAAGCAGATGTTGCAGAAGAAGTGCTGCGTATTTATGGTTTCAATTTAGTGCCAATTCCAGAAAGATGGACTATTTCCTTTCCAATTTCTGATGCCTTAGGTGAAGATAAAATTCAAGCTTCGATTGCAGAATTTTTAGTTGGAAAAGGATTTAATGAAGCTTTAAACAATTCATTAACCAAAAGTATTTACGTTGAAAAATTAGGTGGAGAAACCTTGAACGTTGAACACCAAGTTCAAATGTTAAATCCATTAAGTCAAGATTTGAATGTGATGCGTCAATCTTTGTTGTTTGGATTATTAGAAAATATTCAACACAATCAAAATCGACAATCACCCAATTTGAAACTTTTTGAATTTGGTAAAACATACTTTAAGTTTTCATCAGGATTCAATGAACAACGAACAATTTCATTTGTGATAACAGGTTTAAAATCAGAAGAATCTTGGAATACCACACCAAATTCGGTTTCTTATTTCACTCTTAAAGGAATAGTCATTTCGTTGTTAGATCGCTTGGGATTAAAAGCTAATTTACAGGAAAAAGCATTAGAAAGTGCTCTATTCTTAGATGCTGAGAAATTAGAAGTGTTCAAAAAATCAATTGCTGAAATTGGAAGCGTGCATCCTTCAATTCAAAAACACTTCGCTATTAAAAATCCGATTTTCTTCGCAACTATCAATTTTGATATGTTGATGGAAACGTTGAAAACGGTAAGAATCAAATTCAAAGAATTACCAAAAGCTTTTGCCATTCGCCGCGATTTTTCTTTGTTAGTTAATAACGAAACTAAATTTTCAGAACTGGAATTAGCAGCGAAAAAAAGTGAAAAGAAACTGCTTCAAGCAGTAAATTTATTTGACGTTTACGAAGGCGATAAATTAGAGCCTGGTAAAAAATCGTATGCTTTATCTTTTGTACTTCAAGACGGTGACCGAACGTTAAACGATCAGGAAATTGACAAAGCTATGGAACAAATTCGTTTAGGAATTGAAAAAGAAACAGGTGCCGTTCTGCGTGCTTAAAATTGGACTTTTTAAGGTAATTTATTCTTTAGATTCATAAAGTTTTGAGAATTCTTCTGCGAACTCATCGAAGGAAACTTTTTTGAAATCTTTTGGAATCATAAATAATTCCAAAGGCGGATTTGCGTATTTTAGTTTTTGTAATGTGTATCGAAACAATCCATCAGGTGTTGAGATGTAGAACAAAACAGGAAGTCCAGGTAAATCGAAGTAACAATTCGCATAATTAGTTGGGATTTTTTTCAAATAGAGAAAAATCAAATCTTTTTTGACTGATTCTAATTTGACACTTACTTTTTTTGCTCGAAGTCCTGCGATTTTTTTTGTTCCAAACTTCTTCTTAAAGGTATAAGTTTTAACTGAATCTTTTAAGAGATGTTCATTCGTTCTAACTGCAAAATTTTGGAGCGGTGACTCAATTAGAAGGTACGATTTATTGTAAGTCAAATGTTTTATTAATTCTTGTTTGCCTTTGTCAGAACTGATAGTGACAATTTTAATTAATGAGTCTTTTGCGTAAATTAGTTGCATTGCTTTTACGGTATCTTCTCTGTCCACACGTTCTATTTGATATGTTATTTCCCCTGAAAAAGGTGCTGATTTTTGTGAAAAAATAAAAGTGGAATAAGCAATTAAAATAAAAAGTAGGAAGTTACGCATGTAGCAAAAGTATAAAAAGCAATAGTACGTCAAGCATTTTTCTGTTACCACTAATTTAATTCTAAAATGTTTTAACTTTAATTAAACGGATAACACGAATGAAAATTAGTTAAAACGTTGAAATTATAGATTAGACTTAAATTCAATAATATTTTACCACGAATTAAACGAATCACACTAATGGAATTATTAAACGAATTACACGAATGGAAATATTAAGCGAATTACACGAATGGAAATTAGTTGAAACGTTGAAATTTTAGATTAGACTTAAATTCAATAATATTTTACCACGAATTAAACGAATTACACGAATGGAAATATTAAACGAATTAAGCGAATTACACGAATGAAAATATTAAACGGATTACACGAATGGAATTATTAAACGGATTACACGAATGGAAATATTAATCGGATTACACGAATGAAAATTAGTTGAAACGTTGAAATTTTAGATTAGACTTTAGTTCTCAAATATTTTACCACGAATTAAACGAATTACTCGAATGGAAATATTAAACGAATTAAACGAATGGAATTATTAAACGAATTACACGGATTATACGAATGGAAATATTAAACGAATTACACGAATGGAAATATTAAACGGATTACTTGAATGAAAATTAGTTGAAACGTTGAAATTTTCGGATAACAATTTGGTTTTTAAAAAATTTACTATTTATTTGACGAATTAGTCAGAGAAAAAATACTTCACAAATTTAAAGTTGCTAAAACAATATCTGTCATTTATTCCGACAAATTGACAGAAACAAAGGTCACAATTTTACAAAATGTCACTGTTTTTCAATTATTTCTCGATGGCATATAAATTGACTTTCCGTTTTTATCAAAATGAAAATAATTTAAAAATGGGAAAAATAATTGGAATCGACTTAGGAACAACAAACTCTTGTGTTTCTGTCATGGAAGGTAGCCAACCTGTCGTTATTGAAAACGCAGAAGGCAAACGTACAACTCCTTCAGTAGTAGCTTTTGTTGAAGGCGGAGAACGTAAAGTTGGTGATCCTGCAAAACGTCAAGCTATCACAAATCCAACTAAAACGATTAGCTCTATCAAACGTTTTATGGGAACAACTTTCGATGAGTCTAAAAAAGAAATAGCCCGCATGCCTTACAAAGTAGTGAAAGGCGACAACAATACCCCTCGTGTGCAAATTGACGATCGTCAGTATTCGCCACAAGAAATTTCAGCTATGATTCTTCAAAAAATGAAAAAAACTGCTGAAGATTATTTAGGTCATGAAATTACAGAGGCAGTTGTTACTGTTCCTGCTTATTTTAACGATGCGCAACGTCAAGCTACAAAAGAAGCTGGTGAAATAGCTGGATTAACAATTAAAAGAATTATTAACGAACCAACTGCGGCAGCTTTAGCCTATGGTTTAGATAAAAAAGGAATCGATCAAAAAATCGTTGTTTTCGATTTCGGTGGTGGAACTCATGACGTTTCAGTATTAGAATTAGGTGACGGAGTTTTTGAGGTTTTGTCTACTGATGGAGATACCCACCTAGGTGGTGACGACGTAGATGAGACAATTATCAAGTGGTTAGCTGATGAATTTAAAAGCGATGAAGGTTTAGATTTACGTCAAGACCCGATGGCATTACAACGATTGAAAGAAGCGGCAGAAAAAGCAAAAATTGAATTGTCGTCAACGACTTCAAGCGAGATTAACTTGCCGTATATCATGCCTGTAAACGGTATTCCTAAACACTTAGTTAGAACTTTAACACGTGCGAAATTCGAGCAATTGATTTCCGAAATCGTTGAAAGAACAATAGCTCCTTGCCGTTCAGCTTTGAAAAATGCAGGACTTACTCCAGCAGACATCGACGAGGTGATTTTAGTAGGTGGATCTACCCGTATTCCAATTATCCAAGATGCTGTTGAACGTTTCTTCGGAAAATCACCATCAAAAGGCGTTAACCCAGATGAGGTTGTAGCTATTGGAGCAGCAATCCAAGGCGGTGTATTGACAGGAGAAGTGAAAGACGTATTGTTATTAGACGTTATTCCGTTATCAGTTGGTATTGAAACAATGGGGGGAGTATTGACAAAGTTGATAGATGCTAACACAACTATTCCAACTAAAAAATCGGAAACATTCTCAACTGCTTCTGACAACCAACCATCTGTTGATATCCACGTTTTACAAGGCGAACGTCCAATGGCAACGGATAATAAATCATTAGGTCGTTTTCAATTAACAGACATTCCACCAGCGCCAAGAGGTGTTCCGCAAATTGAAGTAACATTTGATATCGACGCAAACGGAATTATGAATATTTCTGCGAAAGACAAAGGAACTGGCAAACAACAGTCAATTAAAATTGAAGCTTCTTCTGGACTGTCTGACGAAGAAATCAAAAGGATGAAAGCTGAAGCTGAAGCAAATGCTGATTCAGATAAGAAAAAACGTGAAGAAGTTGAGTTAATTAACAAAGCTGATTCTACGATTTTCCAAACTGAACGTCAATTGAAAGAATACGGAGATAAGATTCCAGCGGATAAAAAACAACCAATTGAAGATGCTTTGAACGAACTGAAAAAAGAGTACGAAGCGAGAAACGTTGAAAATTTAGAGCCTGCAATGGAAAAACTAAATACTGTTTTCCAAGCAGCTTCTGAAGAAATGTACAAAGCGGCTAACGGACAAGGCGGTCAACCAGGAGCTCAAGAAAACGAGCCTGCAGGAAATGCGCAAGACGAAGTTACTGATGTAGACTTTGAAGAAGTAAAAGACAAATAAGTTTTTTGATAAATAAACATAAAGAAGCGCTTATTGTTAACTCAATAGGCGTTTCTTTTTTCACTATGCTTTATACTAAAAAGATTTTTAATTCTGACACAAAAGATTGGGTTGTCTTCATTCATGGAGCTGGCGGTAGCTCTGCTGTTTGGTACCAGCAAGTAAAACCGTTTTCAGAAAAATTTAATGTGCTGTTGTTGGATTTGAGAGGTCATGGCAAATCAAAAATGAATTCAGATTCAAAGAATTACTCATTTAAAATGATTGCTGAAGATGTTTTAGAAACTTTAAAGGAAAACCAAATTGAATTAGCACATTTCGTTGGTGTTTCAATGGGTTCAATCATTATAAAACAGATTTATTCCCTTTCTCCAAAAACTGTGAAATCAATGGTTTTTGCAGGCGCAGTAACGGAACTAAATTTCAAATCAAGGCTTTTGTTGCGGATCGGTAGAATTTTCAATAATGTATTACCTTACATGACGCTTTACATTATTTTTGCACGTGTCATGATGCCACGAAAAAATCATGAGCAATCACGTCAACTTTTCATTCGAGAAGCAAAGAAACTGATGGATAAAGAGTTCAAACGATGGTTTAAATTAACTGCAAGATTGACTGCTTATTTAGCAGAATTAGAAAAAAACAAGTTCAAAATCCCAACACTTTACATAATGGGCGGAGAAGACCATCTTTTCTTAACTCCTGTAAGAAAGCTAGTTAAGAACGACAACTTCTCACAACTTTCAGTAATTGCAGATTGTGGCCACGTTGTCAATGTTGAAAACTCTCTGGTTTTTAACGAGTTGAGTATTGACTTTATTGAAAGAAATTAAGTAAGTTGAACACAATGAGAACTGTTTAAATCCATCTTATTTTTAGTTTTTATTGTAACTTTGAAGGGTGAAAGTAAACTTTACTTTTTTTAAATTGTTTTTAGTTTTCGTAAGCCTAATTTCTGCTTGCACGAATCGTGACAAACCCTTGAAAAATTTAAATGACATTCGAGCATCTTCTGGCAGTAAGGAACGCATTGTAAAAAATCCAATCTCAAAAGACACACTTCTGCCATATCTTAATACCTACAATCAGGATTCTGTTGGACTTGAAGTTATTTCATTGTCAATTATTGAAGAACAACATTTCATAAACCGTTTCCAGCCAATTAGCTCTTGTTTTTTTGCATTAGAAATGAAAGATTCGACCCAAAAATTGACTCATTTCGCTTGGACTTTTAAAGACTCAATTGATACTAAAAATGCGTTTTATAATTGGCTAGATATTGAAAAATCATCCAAAATTCTTGCTTCGAAATCGTTATCATCTGATTTTTTTACTGCAATTGTAAGTGAAACAAATATTGATTTTTTCTATTCTAAAAAGAAAATGGATGTACAGAAATTAATCCGTTACGTCAAATTAAACAGAAACACAGCTATTTTCAACTTTATCATTATTTAAAAGCGAAATTCAAAAGTATTTTGGTATAAATTTACCAATGAAAAACTAACATTAATTTCCTAAAATGAAAATAATTAACCGTGGATTTATAAAAATCACACCGACAACAAAATTTATTGATTGGGCAAAATCAGTTTCAGAAGAAACACCATTTTTTGATAACACACCAGAATCAACCATCTATTTAATTGAAGATGATTTTTGGGAAGATGAAAAAGTGGTAGAAAAAAACTTTAAAAAAATCGCAAAACAAGAGTTTTCAGCTTTTGAAAAGGATAAAGAAAATCAACCTGAATGTGTTGATGTTATGCAATTTCATACCTATTTTGAAACTGAATTAGGTACATTTGTTTACGACCTAATCAATGAATCAATTCAATCTGAAAAGGTTTAAATTTACACTTAACTAATTTCTTACTGTGAAAATTTTTCGCCAAATACTTTTATCATTAACTTTTCTGCTTCTTCTATTTTCTTGTAAAGACAAAAATCCACCAGATAATTCAGGTTGCCAACTACCAGAAATAAATTCCAATTCAATTGTTGATGGTTACGGAATTCTTGCAAAATTGCCAGGCATTTGGAATGGTTCGGTTTATTCTCCAACACCACTTGGAAGTTTTCCAGAATGGATTGTAGATTTCCGTCCAATTTCTGAAGCACAAGTTTCTGCAAAAAATGAATTGGATTCACTGAATGATATTTTCATGAGTTTTTTCATTGTTAAAATTAACTGCGAATACAAAATTGCATTTAGAAATGGTGGTGGTTTTGCGGGAAACATTCGTAATTCTTACCTAGTTATCGATAGTGTGAGTGAAACAAGTTCGTCTTCCTTCTACCGCTTTGTTGATCCAATTGCAGGAAAAAACCGAGTGTACTCAGAAATCACTTTTAAAGAAGACAGTTTGATAATGCACACTTATACTAATAAATTCAATACGCTTTCTAGCGCACAAACACACATGATTTGGCGTGCACGATTAAAAGATCAAAGTGGAACACAGAGCGCTATTTCTCATTTCAGTTATCCTCAAAAAAAAATGGTAAAAGATTTTACTACCACTTTTGAAGGACTTTCTGAGGCTATTTATTACAATACAACAAACGAACCTTACCCAGAAACAGCTCAACCTTATATCGGAAAATCAACCGTAACAGTCAATATTACTAACCCAACAAGTATTCAAACAAACAAAAAAGTACTGATTATTATAACAACACAACCACTATTCAATGGCTTTAATTTTATAACAGCCAATTTAAAATACCGTTCGCGCTACGTACTTGTGGGTGCAAATTTTTCAACTGGATATACCTTTAATTACATGCATCCAGGCTCCTATTTTGTGAATGCTATTTATGATGTTAACGGCGATGGGAATTTCTCCAGCGGAGATTATATAAATAATAATTTTGACGTACCATTTTCTCTTTTAGCGGAAGGAAATTCTAATGCAACTGTGAATATTAATTTCTTGATTCCTTAATTGATAAATTCTGTTAGTTTTTTACAAAATAACACCTTTGAAACAATCCGCTTTCTTTGTATGTTATTACTTTTGCAAAAACTTTTTTTATGGCAACAAGAAATTGGGAAACTCTTAAAAAATATACTGACATTAAATTTGAATTTTTTGAAGGTATTGGAAAAATAACAATCAATCGACCACAAGTTTACAATGCATTTCGACCAGAAACTAATTTTGAAATTTTAGATGCATTAGTAGTCTGCCGCGAAAATCCAGAAATTGGTGTTGTTGTTCTGACAGGAGCTGGAGATAAGGCTTTTTGTTCTGGCGGCGATCAAAACGTGAAAGGCATTGGCGGTTATATTTCTGAAAATGGAGTTCCTCGCTTGAACGTGTTAGATATTCACAAAGCAATTCGTTCGCTTCCGAAACCAGTGATTGCAATGGTAAATGGTTACGCAATCGGTGGCGGTCACGTTTTACATGTTGTTTGTGACTTGTCAATTGCCTCTGAAAATGCTCGCTTTGGACAAACAGGCCCTAAAGTTGGAAGCTTTGACGGCGGTTTTGGTTCTTCGTATTTAGCGAGATGTGTAGGTCAGAAAAAAGCACGTGAAATTTGGTTTTTGTGTGAACAATATACTGCAGAAGAAGCTGAAAAAATGGGAATGGTCAATAAAGTCGTGCCATTTGATCAATTAGAAGATACAGTTGTTGAATGGAGTAAAACCATTATGAAAAGAAGTCCATTGGCAATTCGTATGATTAAACGAGCAATGAATGCTGAATTAGATGGCCAACACGGGTTAATGGAATTAGCTGGCGACGCTACTCTACTTTATTATTTAACGGAAGAAGCGCAAGAGGGGAAACATGCTTTCTTAGAAAAACGCGAACCAAATTTCCAACAATACCCAAAATTTCCTTAAACCTATTTTTTATGTCAATTCGTTCGTTAGAACCTAAAATCCTTTGGAATCACTTTGCTGATTTAAACGCTGTGCCCCGGCCTTCTAAAAAAGAAGAACGTGTGCGCCAATTTATTGTTGATTTCGGAAACAATCTCGGTTTGGAAACCATGGTTGATAAAATCGGGAACGTTATCATCAAAAAAGAAGCATCTAAAGGAATGGAAAATCGCAAAACTGTGATTCTCCAAGCACATTTGGATATGGTTCATCAAAAAAATTCTGATACAATTTTTGATTTTGATACACAAGGAATCGAAATGATTGTGGAAGGTGACTGGGTTCGTGCTGATGGAACAACACTTGGCGCGGATAACGGAATCGGAGTCGCTGCAATTATGGCGGTATTATCTTCTGATGAAATTCAACATCCTAACGTAGAAGCTTTTTTCACTATTGATGAAGAAACTGGAATGACAGGTGCAATGCAAATGGACGGTTCTTTGTTTAGCGGAGAAATTTTATTAAATATTGACACCGAAGACGATGATGAACTTTCAATTGGTTGCGCTGGTGGAATCGACACAAATACCTCGTTTTCCTATATAGAAGTTCCTCTAAATGAAAATAGTAAAACTATTGAAATTTCAATTCGTGGTTTGTTAGGTGGTCATTCTGGGATGGACATTGACAAAGGTAGAGGAAATGCAAATAAATGGATGTCCCGAATTTTATGGGAAATCAGTAATTCTATTCCGATTCAATTAATTGCTTTTGATGGTGGAAGTTTACGAAATGCTATTCCTCGCGAAGCAACTGCAATTATTGCGATTCAGTCAACTGTTACGAATAAATTTCTTGAGCTATTCGAACTTCAGGTTGAAACTATAAAAGAAGAATATCAACGTATTGAAAAAGCCGTTAATATCCAAGCAAAAGAAATTAATACAGCTAATAATGCAATGAACGAAACTGATTTTAAAAAAGTAATCAACTTGCTTTGTTCAGTTCATAATGGTGTTTTTAGAATGAGTCCAGACATTGAAGGATTAGTTGAAACATCGTCAAGTTTGGCAAGAATTATTATTGAGAAAGGAAATTTCACTTCGCAATCTCTTCAAAGAAGTAGCGTAGAATCTACAAAAAATGAGATTGCTATGACAATTCGTTGCGCTTTTGAGAATGCAGATTGTAACGTTGTTCAAGGTGGAGATTATCCTGGATGGAAACCGAATCCTAATTCTGATATCCTACGATTAATGGAGAATTTATACAAAGAAATTTACCAAGAAAATCCGAAAGTAAAAGCATGTCATGCAGGACTAGAATGTGGGATTTTAGCAAAACATTTACCAAACGTTGATATGATTTCATTTGGTCCAAACATCCGTGCAGCTCATTCGCCAGACGAAAAAGTTCAAATCTCTTCTGTTCAAAAATTCTGGGTTTATTACCTTGAAACTTTGAAGCAAATACCAATGAAATAACTGAAAACTAAAAGTAACGAATAAAAAGTGGAGAGTTTAGAGTTGTGTTAATAAATAGGTCAAATCAAAATCTAATAACTGGTTAAGTTACTAATTGACTCATTTTTCATTCTCTCATTCTTTCTAAAAAAAAATAAAAAAATGATATTTCAACTAAATACAATCGAAGAAGCTATTGAGGAAATCCAAAAAGGGAAAGTAATCATTGTAGTGGACGACGAAGACCGAGAAAATGAAGGTGATTTCCTTACATCAGCTCGAAATGCAACACCAGAAGTTATAAATTTCATGGCAACTCATGGTCGTGGCTTAATATGTGCACCAATTAGTGAGGAACTTTGTGATGCTCTAGGATTAGAAATGATGGTTCGCAATAATTCAGCAGCCTACGAAACGCCTTTCACTGTAAGCATTGACTTAATTGGTCACGGTTGTACAACTGGAATATCTGCAAGTGACCGCTCAAAAACAATTCTTGCAATGATTGATCCTGAAACTCGCCCTGAAGAATTAGGGAAACCTGGACATATTTTTCCATTGAGAGCAAGAACAGGTGGCGTTTTAAGAAGAGCAGGACATACAGAAGCGGCTGTTGATTTGTCTCGAATGGCTGGATTTGAAGAAGCTGGAGTAATAGTTGAAATATTAAACGAAGACGGTACAATGGCGCGTTTGCCACAATTAATTGAAATTGCAAAAAGATTCGATTTGAAAATTGTTTCTATTGAAGAATTAATTAAGTACCGAATCAAAAATGAAACACACGTTGAACATGTTGTGGATGTTAATTTACCGACAGAAATAGGTAATTTCCAATTACATGCTTTCAAAGATTTGAATTCAGACAAAGATCACTTGGCACTTGTAAAAGGCACTTGGGAAATAGACGAGCCAATTTTAGTTCGTGTTCATTCATCTTGTATGACAGGTGATATCTTTGGTTCTTGTCGTTGTGATTGTGGTCCTCAACTTCATGCAGCGATGAATTTAATTGAGAAAGAAGGCAAAGGTGTTATCATTTATATGAATCAAGAAGGAAGAGGAATCGGACTTGCCAATAAATTAAAAGCGTACAAATTACAAGAAGAAGGCTTAGACACCTTAGAAGCAAATATTCAACTTGGATTTAAACCTGACGAAAGAGATTATGGTCTTGGCGCACAGATGTTAAGAGCTTTGGGAGTGTCTAAAATGCGTCTTATGTCAAATAACCCAAAAAAGCGAACAGGTTTGATAAGTTACGGACTTGAAATCGTTGAAAATGTTTCTTTAGAAATAAAAAGCAACGAACACAACACGAGTTACCTTCAAACAAAAAGAGATAAAATGGGTCATAATTTAAAGCTTGATATTTAATGCTTGTTGCAAAAGACGTTCATAAAGCTTACGGTGATCTTGAAATCTTAAAAGGTGTCAACCTTGAAGTTACAAAAGGAGAAATCGTTTCAATTGTAGGTTCTTCTGGCGCTGGAAAAACCACTTTACTTCAACTACTGGGTACGTTAGATAATCCAGATACTGGAATTATAGAAATTGATGGTATAAATCCATTCAAATTATCACAAAAAGAATTAGCTATTTTCAGAAATACTTCTTTGGGATTTATATTTCAGTTTCACCAATTATTGCCTGAATTTTCAGCCTTAGAAAATATTATGTTGCCTGCTTTAATTGGTGGAAAGACAAAAAAAGAAGCTGAAATTTTAGCACTACCCCTTTTAGAAAGATTAGGGATTTCAACTCGCAAAAATCATAAACCATCAGAGTTATCTGGTGGCGAGCAGCAACGAGTAGCGGTTTGTCGTGCTCTAATTAATAGTCCTAAGGTAATATTTGCCGACGAGCCCTCAGGGAATTTAGACACCAAAAACGCCAAAGAGTTACACGAATTATTTTTTCAGTTACGCAATGAATTCAACCAAACTTTTGTAATTGTTACACATAACGAGGAACTCGCTCAAATGGCAGATCGAAGTTTAGTAATGCGAGATGGTAATTTTATTTGATTACCATTAAAGTGTGAATCATACAATAATTAGCACATATTGAAGAAGTCAAATTCTACTGTATAGCCTCAATTTTGCAGTATGAAAAAATTTGACACACATAGCTTCAAAGATACATCACGTTTAAAAAACTTATTTTTTCTTGCAGCCAGCTGCCTATTTTTTAACAGCCTCGGGCAACATCCTGATTTGGGAACTTGTAGCTCATTTGCGATTTTTACTTCTGTTGGTGCAATTGACAATACAGGAATGACTACCATTTATGGAGATGTCGGAACAAATTCAGGTGCGTTCAATGGTTTTCCTACAGGAATAATATACGGCAATACACATATTGTAGATTCAATAAGTGCTAAAGTAGCGGAAGATGTTGAATTGGTGTACGCTTACCTTAGTTCTTTAAGTTGCGGTTCAACCATACCTACAAATTTAGGAGAAAACCAAGTTTTGACTCCAAATACATTCTGCTTAGGTGCTGCATCAACGCTTGGCGATACATTAATCCTCGATGGTCAAAACAATAGTGACACGCTTTTCATTTTTAAAATTAATGGAGCATTCAGCGTTTATTCTCATTCAGTAATCATATTAATAAATCAAGCACAGGCTACAAACGTCTTTTGGCATCTCAACGGATTATTTACCTTGGGTAGTTACTCAAAATTTAAAGGGACAGTAATCAATGACGGCGCTATTAACTTGCTTTCAAATTCTGAAGTTGAGGGACAGACACTATCTAGAGCTGGTGCAATTTCATTGGCTAGTGACTCCAAAATCATGAAATTTAGTAATTTGCCTTTGCCTATAGAAGTGGTTTCATTCACTGCAGTCTGTTCGAAAAACATGGCTCTTTTAAAATGGCAAACTGCCTCGGAATCCAACAATGATTATTTTTCCATTGAAAAAAGTTTCGATAATCAAAATTGGACCGAAGAAGCACAAATTGATGGTGCCGGAAATTCGACTGAACTTCAAACTTATTCATGTTTAATTACACAATCAATTTCCGATAAACAATGCTATTTCCGTTTAAAACAAACGGATTTTGACGGACAGTATTCGTATTCCCCAAAAATCGTTCTTGACAATTGTGTCTTGAATCCATTAATCTTTCAACTTTTTCCTAACCCAGCAAATAAAACTATATCAATCTATTTCTCTGGAGATCCAACGGAATTCATTTCGATGAGTGTAACCAATTCAATCGGAAAAACTTATAAAAACTATACTTCAATTGAATCTGAAATCAACCTTGAAAATTACGCCGCGGGCACCTACTTTTTTAGACTCAACTATAATGATAAATCAATCACAAAAAAAATGGTAGTTGTAAATTGAAAGAAACGGTGGTCCTCAATTTAAATAAGGAAGGAATGCAAGTAAAAATTGAGAGCAATTCTGATAATGGAACTAACAATGTTTAAAAAGTACTGATTATATTTGAGGAATGAATAATTCTGAACTTAAAGATTTTTTAGATTTCAAAGCAAATCAATATGAAAATAGTGCTTTTATAAGTTCAGATCCAATTCAAATTCCGCATCTTTTTTCAAGGAAAGAAGATATTGAAATAGTCGCATTCCTGATGGCAACAATCGCCTGGGGAAATCGGAAAAGCATTATTTCAAATGGTCAAAAACTTATTAGCATCATGGATAACTCTCCTTTTGACTTTGTAATGGATTACACTTCCATTAAAGAATTTTCATTTGTTCATAGGACATTCAATTCTTTAGATTTGGATTTTTTCTTTAGAAGTTTAAGGTCTATTTACGAAAAAGGAGGATTGGAAGAAGCGTTTAAAAATTCAACTGAAATTCAAGGATTAAAAGGTCGGATTCATAATTTCAGGACTGAATTTATTAAAACACCTCATGAAAATCGTTCCCAAAAACATATTTCAAATCCATTAACGAATTCTGCTTCTAAGCGCTTGGTAATGTTTCTTCGTTGGATGGTTCGAGATTCTAAGAAAGGTGTTGATTTTGGCATTTGGAAAAGTATTTCAACTGCCGAATTGTATATTCCTTTAGATGTTCACACTGGGAACATTGCCCGGAAATTAGGTTTGCTCTCCCGTACCCAAAACGATTGGACAACGAACGAAGAATTGATTTTAAAATTGAGAGAATTCGACTTGATTGATCCAGCAAAATATGATTTTGCTTTATTTGGATTGGGTGCTTTTGAAAAGTTTTAACCTATAATTCTGGAAATGGAATTAGTTCTAGAGAATACTTTAAGTCAGATTCTGTTGTTGGGTAAAGTTCTAATTTATCTTCAAAGCTAAACTGAAACGAAAAGTCCCATTTCTCATTTGGAAATTGAAGGGTAACATATCCATTTTCATTATCTAGCGTATACGCTCCAATTTTTCCTTTTCCTCTAGCTAAATCTTGTAGTTTTCCTTGAACTACTTTTCCCGATAGGTAAAAAATTAAAAATTCTCCATCTAATTTTTGAAAATCCTGAATAGTTGATTCCCCCAATTTAACTTTGTGCAACATCCAAACCTTACTGTTTCCATCACAAAACGCATAAGTGAAATCTATTTTTTCAGTTGGAACACCCGCTGCACATGCGCTGAGAAATAATCCAATTGAAATCAGTAGTTGACTAAAATACAAGCTTATTTTCATTCAAGATTTTTTCTACTTCTGTTGAAACTGAATCTGCTTTATCAGTTTTAATTTTTGCTTCATTAATAGTTTCACATTTTACATAAACATATCGTCCATTTTTCCAAGTATATAAACAATTATAAAAATATTTTTGATTCTCATATCGCTCAAAAAACCGTACAACAATATCATCATAATTTCCAGCCACGACTCTTCTTTCTATTATGTAACCAACAAATCCATTCGTTTTAACTAACTGACCGTTTTCTCTTTCAAAAATTAATAGTCTTCTTACCGGAAATTTATTAACTCCTGCCCGAACGAGCAATATGAAACCATCATTAAGAGATTTGGTTTTGTTCAGTTTGAAGAAACGAAAAAAACGTGGTGAACAAGATGGATTATCCAAATTAGAATCATCCGCTTGAGTTGAATCACAAATTCCAATTTCTTTCAATAAACTAATTTCTTCCTCACTCTTAAAAGTATTGGCGTTGAAATCTGTACTAATTTGTTCAACTTTAAGTACTTTATTTTGATCGACTTTATCAACTTTATTCAATTTAGTTGGCAGTGAAAATTTCCAAACTAACAAGCTACAAATAAAAACGACTAAGATAATCCAAACGATTCTTTTTGAATTCATAATTTTTCTTTTTAAATTTATTGAACGAAAAATCTACAAAAAGATACTTGCAGAAAAATCATAAGCATCTCGAAACAATTTTTTGTCAATCGGATTATTTATCAAATGTGAATCTAGCCATGCTAATAAGGCTTCTGTAGGTAAATTCCCTGTTAAGTCATCTTTTGCCATTGGGCAACCGCCAAAACCTTTAATTGCACCGTCAAATCTTCGACAACCTGAATCGTAAGCTGCTTTAATTAATTTATCAGTTGTTTCAGGTCTTGTGTGAAAATGAGCCCCAAATTCAACTTGGGATAATTCAGTTTTCAAAACTTTGAATAAGTCTGAAACATCTGCTTCTTTTGCAATACCAATTGTATCAGAAAGTGCTAAAATTTCAACTCCCAAATTTTTATGTAAAATCCGTGACCAATTTAAAACAAGTTCTGAATTCCAAATTTCATCATACGGATTTCCAAATCCCATGGATAAATACACAACCAATTTTTTATTTTTAGCAGCAACAAGGTTCTGAATATTTTCAACTCTCCCTAATGATTCTTCAATTGTTGAATTAGTGTTGCGCATTTGGAAAACCTCAGAGACAGAAAAAGGATAACCTAAATAATCAATTTCTGAAAATTGGAGTGCATCATCGGCTCCACGTTCATTAGCAACAATTGCTAACAATTTACTTTTTCCATTTAAATATAGGCCTTTCAGAACCTCAGCAGTATCGCGCATTTGAGGAATTGCTTTTGGAGAAACAAAACTTCCAAAATCAATAGTATCAAACCCACACTTCAACAACAAATTAATATATTCTGTTTTCAATTCTGTTGGAACAAATTCTTTCATTCCTTGCATTGCATCACGTGGACATTCAATAATTTTAAGCGTTTCCATAACTATATTCTTTCAAAATTCGTTCATTAATTTTTTTCACTAAACTAGGTCCTTCATAAATAAATCCAGTATAAATCTGAAGTAATGAAGCTCCAGCGTTTAATTTTTCAATCGCATCTTCAGGTGAATTAATTCCTCCAACACCAATAATTGGAAACGCAGCATTTGACTTTTGGTGTAAATAACGTATCACTTCGGTTGAACGCTTTGTTAACGGTTTTCCTGAAATTCCTCCAGCTCCTAATTTTTCGACATCAGAAGTAACAGTTTTTAGTTGAGAGCGATTGATGGTTGTATTTGTTGCTATTACACCATCTGTTTTTGTTTTGGTAATAATTTCAATAACATCATCCAATTGCTCATTTGTTAAATCTGGCGCAATTTTCAATAAAATTGGTTTAGGATTTTGTTTTAAATTGTTTGCTTCTTTTAATTCAGAGAGTAATTTCATTAAAGGTTCTTTATCCTGAAGCGCTCTTAAATTTGGTGTATTCGGCGAAGAAACATTAACTACAAAATAATCCACATAAGGAAACAATTTTTCAAACGCAATTAAATAATCGTTATTTGCTTCTTCATTTGGTGTTACTTTATTCTTCCCTATATTTCCACCAATTATTAAGTCTTTATGTTTTCGATTTTTTAACTTTTCAATTGCACTATCAACTCCATCGTTGTTAAATCCCATACGATTTAAAATTGCTTTATCTGTTTTCAAACGAAACAATCGTGGCTTATCATTTCCTTCTTGTCCTTTTGGAGTTAGCGTCCCAATTTCAATAAAACCAAATCCACAATAAGCTAAATCATTAAATAAGGAAGCGTTTTTATCGAATCCTGCTGCCAAGCCGACTGGGTTTTTAAAGGTTAACCCAAAAAGTTTTCTCTCTAGTTTTTTATCATCTAAAATAAAAAGTTTCGAGAATAATGCTTTTGCAAAAGGTAATTTTAGCGTGAAATTTAGAGCTGAGGTTGTAAAATAATGTACCTTTTCGGCATCGAATAAGAAAAGGAAATTTCTAAGAAGTGAATACATTTTCAAAGGTAAAAAAAAAGCGAGACTAACGCCTCGCTTCCTGTTCGATATTTAAATTTTAAACTCTAAATCTACCTGTTGATTTAAGGTTATATTTTTTTCTTTGTTTTCCGTAGTCTTTATACGTAATGTTTTTAGAAACAAATACATTTAAATGATAATAAGCATCTTTTTGTTTTGGATCTCCTCTTTTCTGACCTGGGGCAAAAGAGGGATTACCTACTGCTGGGTTTGATAAATAAGCAGCATCAGCGGAATTGAAAGAATTTAAGTTAGCATAAGTAGTACTGACGTCGTCAATGTAATCAGAGAAAGTTTTGACGTAAGAAACCTCAACTCCCATTCTCCACATATTTGATAAACCCCATCTGAAACCAACTCCAGCAGGCAATGTGAAGGTTAGAGGACTGTAAGATTTAGCTTGACCTTCTGTATTCAAAGGACGTAAAGCTGTCCATTCACCAGCTTGATTTTGAGCTTTTGGGTTAAAATATAATAGACCAATACCACCGAAACCATAAATTTGTTGACTTCTATTTTTCTTTGAATAATTCCCAGGTAAATTAAATGTAGAACCAAATTTTTCATTTGCGTAGACAATGAATTCTAAGCGTTGAGAAATTTCAATACACAAGCTTTTAAATTGTAAGCTTCTTGCATTTCTTATTGGCTCTTGGGAATGTTTATCATCTCCTCTTAATCCAAACACTGAAATACTTGATGTAGTAGCAAACATTGGAGCAAAGCGATATCTAAATCCTATCAACCCAGCCATGCTAGTTGAGGGCCAATCAATATCTTTTAAACTGTAGTCTCTACCTACACCATAGCTTCCGCCTAAATCGCCATTAAATTGGGTAGCGCCAAGACCAATAATAAGTTCTTTTTTATGTAAAGACCAATTTTTTTGGGTATTAAAATTAGCGTGCTGAGAATAAACAAATCCTGCTGGGATGAAAATTAATAGTAGTAAATATTTAAGTTTTGTCATAGCAAAAGTGATTTCTTATATTATTTACAACAAAAATAGTGAAAATATTTAAGATAAAACAAGCGTAAACTTCACTTTATCAACAATATTCAAAGTAATTTGTGAATTATAATAAAATTGTCATGATTGCAACAATAAAACTGGCTAAACCAATTACTCCAAAATACCAAGGTAATATATTTTTGCTGCTTATTTGATTACGTTTTTTTAAGATTAGATCAAAATCTTGTCTATTTTTAATCTTTTCTGAATTTGGTATAGCTCTATTTACTAAAATTTTAATCATAGTTTATGATTTTGATTTGTTAAAAATTTCTTTCAATTTAACAAGTGCTCTAAATGTTTTCACCTTTGCGTTGTTTTCAGTAAGTCCAACAATGTCGCCAATTTCTTTAAATGATCTTTTTTCGAAAAAGCGCATTTCGATTAATTGCAATTGATTTTCTTTTAACAACCTTAATGAGTTCAATAAGATTGTCCTTTGCTCTTCGGAAAAGTCTTCATTTAATTCATCAATAAATTGCACGATTGTTACAGAGTCAAGACTAACGGTTCTTTGTGCTTTTTTATCTCTAAAAGATTGATAAAGTTCGCTTTTTGCAATTCTGAACAACCAAGAAGAAAAAGGCACGCCTCTAAATTCATATTTGGGTAAACTTGCTAAAGCTTTAACAAATACACAAGATGTAATGTCGTAAGCTGCTTCTTCATCATCTACTCGTTTATAAATATACCTAAAAATTGCTTCATGGTATTTTTTGTAAAGAGGTGCAAATTGACGAGGGTCTTTCTTCGCAATTTCAATTTGACTCATTTCATCTTCCAGACGAAAAGTGCTTTGGTGATACAATAAGTTCACTGCCATGTTTTTGGTTTTATCTAGTTTGATTTGGAGATTCGTAAGGCTTGCAGTCCCTACTTAAATGATACAACGCAAAAACTTTAAAAACGTAACAAAAAAAATTTAGAAACTCATTCTTAATTGAACAACAAAATCTGATTTCCTACTACCTTTAATTTCTTCAGCTCCAGAACTTATCGTTGAACGATTATTGTAAAGGAACTCACCGTATCTTACCCATAAATCAAAATGGCGCGCAAAGGAATAACGTATTAAAACATAAGCTCTGGAGCCTTGATGATAATAAGACGGAACGGCAAAAACATACAAAGCGTTGTTCTCAAAAGAGTACATTCTTGTGTCATAGGAATCGGTGTCAAACAATGCATATCGTAAGGAAATATCTATTGGAAAACTTTTTGGACGAAAAACAAAATCTTGTGTAAACATTAATCCATCTTCTGGCTTATTGCTTTTTCTATGAATTGTTACATACTCAATACGACTTTTAAGGGTGAAAAATTCATTAACAGTGTAAGATAAATTGAAACGGTAATTTCTTTGTAGAACATCTTCAATTTCTGTTACGGTTCCGTCAGAATCTCTACTATTTTTTTGCCTTAATTGCTGTCTAAATCTTCCGTAAATTTCAAATACTTTATTCGGTTTGTAAATTGGTTGAATCAAAAATTCATGACCAGTGGAAGGAGCATCAACTAAATATTTCATCCATGGAAATTGAAAAATATCAGCGTATCCGTTTAAAGACCAACGAGCATTCAACTTTAATTTAAGCCCTGCATAAAGACCTTTTTCATTTTGTGTATTACTTCCTTCGGAGAAGCCTGCGTTGTAAAATGTTTGATAATCTCTTGCATAATTTCGGTAAAGAATTCCAATACTTGCTTTTGAATCCAATGAAATTAAAGCCCCGTGAACCATTGCAAGCCCCCCTAATTTTTGATTTTGGTAATTATTGAAATTTCGTGAGACCTCACCAAATAAATTAATATTTTTAAAAACATAGCTATAATCCATACTTGCGGACAAAGTAGATTTTCCTCTAAAGTCAAACTGGTTATAATTTTGAATTGCTTTTACAAATTCTTTATCATATCCTTGGAATACGAAAGTTCCACCAAGTCTTAATCCTTTTGCTGAATAGCGAAGATTTGAACCAACGATATTTTCTGTTAAACCATTCATTTTTGCAATTTCTCGATTAGTGCGATGCAAACCAGATAAATCAATTGTTGAAATAAATTCTAAATCCTCAAAATTGGAATCGGCAATTGAGGCGGCATCCACTTTTTTTCTAGATGCAAAAAGTAGTAAATCAAAGTTCCCGTAAGACAAATCAACTGCTGCCCCTCTCAAAAAACGAGCTTCGTCTAAGGAAGTGTATGCTTTAAGCGGATTCGCAGTTCTTTTCATTGTGGCAATATCTGCCGTTTTTCCAAAAGCGTAACTTGACCAAATATTCAGCCCTTGACCGACCTGCACCTGATAATCTCCAACTACAGCGGATCTAAGGTACTTTCCTCCTTTAAAAAAAGCATGAGCTGAATAAAAGTCAAATCCATTTTTTTGTGCACCTTTAAAAAATTGCTCCCCAGGATCTTTTTCACCAGTAAAACCAACACTTATATTTGATTTATAGGTGTACCGAAAACGCGTATAATAGCGGTCAGCGTTTCCATAATAATAGTTGTTTGAGTTTTGTTTAATAGAATCAGTCACAGTCTCATAACCACTCTTTTTTTGAAATGTGGGTTGGTAACGCAAGAACAACTCGAAATTACCTTCTTTCATTGCTTCTTTAAAAGTAATGTGAAGGTTGTCTAATTTATCATCAATTTTAACAAATGGAAGTACCAATTGAATCATGTTTAAATCCCAATATTTCAGGCTTTGTAATTCATAGATGGTGATGTATTTACCAAAAGCTTTTCTATGCAACAGTAAATCATTTATTTGAACAGCTGACAATAAATACAATTGCTCTAAATCGTCGCCATCTGTTGAATTGAGATTAATTTTATTTTCGTAAAAATACTCTAGCTGATCGACAATAGTTGTTAAATCTATTTCTTCCGATTGTAACTGTTCTGAAATAAACTCTATTCTCTGCTGAATAATTTCACTTTTATCCTGCCCGAAAACAAAATAGGCTGAAAAGAAAAAGAAGATTGCAAGAATAACTTTCATTCCTTCAATCGCATTGTAAATGAGAAATTAGGAGACCAACCAAAAACTTGATGGTATGCTGAACCTAAATCTAATTTATATTTTCCCGAAAAAGCATAGCCTAAACCAAAACTAAATTCAATTGGTGCGGTTGCAAAGCCTCCTCGAATATAAAAATTATCAATCGGAACATATTCTATTCCAGTCTTAAATCTCAAATTATAATCGACATTTTTCTCAGCTTCAGCTAAAAAAAGCACTTTTTCTGAAACTGTGTATTTAGCCCCAATTCTAAGAACTGTTGCGTACCTGTCTGAGGCAAAATCAGAAAGCTTATTTCTTGTAATATTAAAAACACTAAAAGCAACAGACCACTTAACATTAATCTTAGCTATCGCACCGACTTCAGCCGTGACCGTTTGATGATTTCCGTAAGCAGGATTGATACGCACAAAATGGTGATTTAACTGAACACCTACTGATAAAAATTCTGCAAGTTTCATGGAATAGCCTACTCCATTTCTGAAAGTTCTAAATTGATTATAACCAAATGATTGTGAACCGATTGAAATCACGCCTTTTTTCAAAGGAATTGCGACAACAAAACCTTGAGATTGCAATTCTTTTAGTAAAAATCGATTTTCGTAAGAAACACCAATTTCAATTTTTTTTAAATTCGTTAATCCTGCTGGATTATGGTGGTAAGACCAAACATCTTCTAATGCGACACTTGCATTTGCCAACGACATAGACCTACTTCCCATTGGTTGCCATCCCTGTGCAATTGAAAAAAAGGAATAAAAAAAGAAAATTAAAGGTAATAGTTTCACCATTTTAATAAACGTGTTAATTTTTTACAATAGTTAGATTCATACAGCTTATATTCTAAAAAATACCAATTTTTTCCATCATCTTCACTTATTGCATACAGACGAATTCTTTTTTCTTCTTTTTCATAAGTTGACTTATTAGTTTGAGCAATTTTCAATTCAATGTGAATAATCTCATTTTTAATTTTCGTTCTTCCTATGATTGCATCTGACCAACTGAAATTTTTAGCATATAAATACGTTTTCAGTTTTTCATCCCCATCTTCTTTCAATTGCCTTAAAATTAATGGATGCGTTGAAGCAGCAATAGAAAGTTTAAGTTCACGATTAACACTAAAAAGATATTTAACGATAGATTTATTCAAGCTCTTTTCTTGATTTGCGTTTAAAGAGCAGCTTGAAAAAATAAAACCGAGAAATAGTCCTGAAAAAAAAATGCGCATATTACAGCCCGAAAATAAATATTTTTTGATTGAAAAAGAACTTTTCAATCATTAATTTTAATTTAACAGACTATTACAAGTAAATTTAATCAGAATAAATGTTTTTCAGCATGGTAGGAAGAACGCACTAATGGACCGCTTTCAACATAGCGAAAACCCATTTTCAATCCTTCTTCTTTATAGAAATCAAACTGTTCTGGAGTGATGAATTCAACGACAGGTAAATGTCTTAATGTTGGTTGCAGATATTGACCTAAAGTTAAAATATCTACACCAACGCTAACTAAATCTTGCATTGTTTCCAATACCTCAGCAGGTGTTTCGCCTAATCCTAGCATAACACCAGATTTAGTTTTCATTCCACCTTTTTTTAATCGAAACAATACTTCCAAACTGCGATCGTATTTTGCTTGAATTCTCACTTGCTTAGTCAATCGTCTAACAGTTTCCAAATTGTGTGAAATTATCTCGGGAGCCACATCAATTAAAACTTGTAAATTCTCCCACTTTCCAGCAAAATCAGGAATCAATGTTTCCATTGTTGTTTGTGGAGACTGCTGTCTAATAGCACGCACTGTTTGAGCCCAAATTTCAGAACCGCCGTCTTTTAAATCGTCGCGGTCAACCGAGGTAATTACAGCATGTTTTACTCCCATTATTTTCACACTGTTAGCTACTCTTCCTGGTTCGTAAATATCAACAGCTTCAGGTTTGCCAGTTTGCACAGCACAGAAACCACAAGAACGCGTACAAATATTTCCCAGAATCATAAATGTTGCCGTTCCTTCTCCCCAACATTCTCCCATATTTGGACAACTACCGCTTTCGCAAATGGTGTGTAATTTATGCTCATTTACCAAATTACGAACTTTTTTATAGTTCTCTCCTGTAGGTAATTTGACACGTAACCATTTAGGTTTCTTTATTTTCGTTATTATTATTTCGTTTTCCATTTTGTTTCAATTCAAATCAATGAAATTATTAAAAATTGGGGACAATTTCCTCAATTTTCCTTTCCAAGTCTTTTCTATTTTTAATTAATGTATCTGAATTAATATTACTCAAATTTGTCATTCTAACAAATTGCTTGAATTTAAGTTTCAAGGTAACAAAACTAAGCCAAAACAGACTTATAGAAATGTAATAAATTAAACCAATCCAAAAAGATTGATTTAACAGTTTTGCTAAAACAATAACAATTGGAATATTAACAAGACCAAAAGTAAATGTTCCTAATACCATTTTTGTAGAACCCCAAAAAACGTCGCGCTTAAAATACTTTTCTACAAAATTTTTAATCAAACGATAAGGCAAGTAACAATGAAAAACACCTAAAATTGCGAAAGGTAAAAGAGCAACAATAGATAAAAGACAGGTTATTTTAGAGAAAGAATTTTCTTCCTTAGATTTTAAATCGCAATCAAAAATATCTTTTGCTTTTAGTTTATTGAAATAAATAGTTAAATCTTCTTTCAATTGTTCAATTTCTTGAGGGATCCCTGAGCTAAACGTATTTAACCAGTTTGCTAGTTTTTGAGAATAACGCCATCTGTTTTCTAAACTAAGAGATTTGTTATAACTTAAATTATTCATTCCTTTTCCAGTAATGCACATGATTTGTTCATGAAACATACTCCATTCTTCACGTTCTATGTGTGTAATTTGAGCCTTCATCGCTGCTTCCATTTTCACAGTTAAATATACAATTACTTTATAAGAATTAGCTTCATATTCTTTACGATAATCATTTAGACATACAGGATCTGAATTTGAAATGAGCACTTCACTTCGCATTACGTTTGGGGAAGTGTAGTTACAACCAAGTGCAGCAACATAAATTTTCTCTTTCCAATTAGTTGCTTCTAACGCTGTGAAACCAATACGAACCGCACCTTTTTTAATAGGCTTTAATCTTCTAATAAATACGTCATCAGTAAGTCCTTCTGGATAAATCAATAGACTTTTCTTTGAAGCGAGTGCCTCCGTACACTTCTGAAAAACCTCCGCGTTTTTTTCTTTTGTATCAACTCCGTCTTGTTGGCGGTAAATCGGTAACATGTGCATTGCCCACATAAACGGTTTTGAAAAGGCTGTAAAGACATCTGAACGTGTCATGAAATAAATTATTGCCTTGTTTCTAGAAGCCACAACTAAAGGATCCATAAACGATGCCGAATGGTTTCCCATGTATATTGTTCGGTTTAACATTGATTTTGGTCTATTGATCGTTTTTACTTTTTTGTAAAAAAGAAAAAGTGAAAAATTAATTGTTACAAATAAAAATGAATATAAAATGCGCATGGGTGCGAAATTAGTAAAAAACGATTGTTCTGTTTTAACAATTACTAGACTAATAACTTTTTTTAGTTTCATCCTTGAAATGAATGAGAAAAATTAATTTCGTTTTCTAATTAAATTGATATGAAAAATATTGGATTATTTTGTGGTGGTTTATCTTCAGAATTTGAAATTTCGATAAAAAGTGCAGATACAATCAAAGCCAATTTCCCAAAAGATTTTACTGTTTTTAAAATAATTGTACAAAATTCGATGTGGGAAGTTGAATTAGAAGATAAAAGTAGAGTTCCATTTGATTTAAATAGTTTTTCATTTAAGGAAAATGAAATAGATATAACTATTGATTTAGGTTTAGTTTACATTCATGGAAATCCTGGAGAAAACGGGAAAATTCAAGCCATCTTAGACATCAAAAATATTCCTTACTTAAATTCTGGTGTTTTGGCGTCGTCCTTATCTTTTGACAAATGGTATTGTAATCAATTCCTCACATCTTTTGAAATTCCAGTTGCAAAATCATTGTTTCTAAATACCATCGACCAATTTACAAATGAAAAAATCATAAACGAATTGAAATTGCCTGTTTTTGTTAAGCCTTCGGATTCTGGTTCTAGTTACGGTATTTCAAAAGTGAAAGAAATTTCTGAATTAACGACCGCCCTTCAATTAGCCTTCAATGAAGGAAAAACTGTCGTGATAGAATCTTTTTTAGATGGAATCGAAGTTACATGTGGAGTTTATAGAACAAAAAAAGGTTTAAAAGCATTACCATTGACAGAAATTTGTTCTGAAAATGAATTCTTTGATTATGAAGCGAAATACAACGGTAAATCTCAAGAAATCACGCCAGCTAGAGTTTCTGATGATATCAAAGAAAAAGTGCAAGAATTAGCAAAAAAAGTGTACGAAATTTTACAATTAAAATCAATAGCTCGCATTGATTTTATGGTTGTAGACAATGTACCGCATGTAATAGAAGTGAATACAACACCTGGTTTTTCTCCAGCTAGTATTGTTCCACAAATGATTGAAGCCTCAGGTGAAACTATTTCTAATTTTTGGCAAGAAATAATCGATGTCGAGTACGGAAATTAATAAGTTGCTAAAGAATTTAACACCTTTTCAATTTTTCGTTGCAATTCTAAAGAGGAACCATTATAGTTGTTTACTGAAATCGAAAAAGCAATTTTCTTTCCGCTTTTTGAATATACATAACCAGCATAAGCTTTTACACTACTGATTGTCCCGCTTTTTGCAAAAATTCGCCCCTCGCCTTCTTGACCTTTACATAAACTTGAGATAGTTCCATTTTGTCCAGCAATTGGTAACGTTTCTTTAAAATCATTAAAATTAGTTGAACTATACATGTATTGAAGCAACTCACAAAAGTGATTTGCACTCATTGCATTACTTCTAGAAAGACCACTACCATCCTTGATAATCATTCCTGAAATATTAATCTTCTGTGACCAAAATTTTTCCAATTCAACTAAAGATGATTCTGTAGAACCATTTCCACTTAAGGTATAACCAATTTGATTTAAAAGACCTTCCGCAAACAAATTCACACTTTTTAAATTCGTCCAATTAGCGATTTCTTTAACCGTTTTACTTGATTGAGAAAAAAGCAAATTAAACCTTTCATAATTATTTGGGAGATTGACATCTATCAATCGGTAAGATTTTGGTTTTTGAACAACATAAATTCCTTTTTTGACTAAGGCATTTGTTAATTCATAAGCTAATTGAAATTCAGGATCTGGCATACTTCCCTTTACATCAAAACGTTCTTTATATTGCGGAAGTTTTCCTTTTACTAATCGGTCAAAAGAATAAGGAGCACCATAAATGTAGGAGTTATCATTTGTTACCGCAGCTGCAACCACTTCATTTCTCATTTGAAGTCCAGGTGTAAATGGGTAAATTTCTGTTATTTGACTTAACGTGCCCGCTTTACCCATTTTGAAAGAAAGAATTATTTGATTATCAAACATATTAACTCCACCTGCATTGGCACCGTAATAATTTCCAACATCGCCCCAATTCCATCCGTCTGGAGCTCCGAAATAACCAAATTCAGAACCGTCAGCAATTACAGCTCCATTTATTCTGTTAATTCCTTTTGATTTTATTGAGTCGGCCCAGAGAGATAAAAACTCAAATTCAGTTCTATTAGGGTTAAAATATTTACTTCCCAAACTCACATCCCCTCCACCCCTTATCCAAAGATTTCCATGTAAAACGCTGTCACTATCTACAGTTCCATCAACATAAATTCGAGTTTTGCTTACATGATTAGCACCCAATAATTCGAATGCACTTGCAGTAGAAAACAATTTGGTAACGGAGGCACTCGTTATAGACTTATTTTCATTTAGTTTAGCAATTAATTCTTTCTTTTCCAAATCAAAAGCTACAAAAGAAATAGAAGAGTTAAAATTTATTTTATCAGTTGAAAAAACGTCAATTGCCCTTTGAACATTATTCTGTGAGTGAATAAAAAAACAACAAAAAAGAAAATAAATAAATATGTACCTTTGCATGATTTAAATTTAGTGTAAATATGTGTGAATTTTATAAATTAGCATTTGGTATTTAACTTACTTTTTAACAATTAAACCGCAATAACACAATAAATCTACTAACTAGCTCATTTTGAATAAAAAGAAAATAAAGATTTTAAGAATTATCAACCGATTTAACATAGGCGGCCCCACTTACAACGCAACCTTTTTAACACGTTTCATTTCAGATGATTTTGAAACACTTTTAATTGGAGGATTGCCAGAAGAAGGTGAGGCAGATTCATTGCACATTTTAGAAGAATATGGAGTTACTCCCATTTTAATAAACGAAATGCAAAGAGTGCCAAATATTATTAGTGATAGAAAAGCGTTAAGAAAAATAAAAGAAATAATCAAAGAGTATAAGCCGGATATTGTTCACACACACGCTGCAAAAGCAGGAGCACTTGGTAGAAAGGCGGCCTATGACTGTAAAGTACCCGTCATTGTTCATACTTTTCATGGTCACGTCTTCCATTCCTATTTCGGTAAGTACAAAACTGAATTGTATCGGTTGATTGAAAAGAGATTAGCAAAACAATCAACAGGAATTATCGCTATCTCAGAATCTCAAAAACAAGAATTAAGTGATGTTTACAGGATAGCAAAAAAAGATAAAATAAATGTGATTCAATTAGGTTTTGATTTAAATCCTTTTCAAGAAAATTTAGTTGAAAAAAGAAAGAAAACAAGGGAAGAATACAATCTTAGCGATAATCAATTAGCGATTGGAATCATTGGTCGACTTGCTCCTATTAAAAATCATAATTTATTTTTGGAAGCAATTAAAATTGCTCAGAAAGAAACCAAAGAAAAATTAGTTTTCTTTATTGTTGGTGATGGAGATCAAAAATTGGTAATTGAAAATAATGTTGCAAAGTTAAAATCAGAAATTGATATCGACATTAGAATGACTTCTTGGATAAAAGACATAAAAACCTTTAATGCAGGAATGGATATCATCTGCTTAACCTCAGATAATGAAGGAACTCCAGTCAGCCTTATCGAAGCCCAAGCATGTAACATTCCAATAGTTTCTACTGATGTTGGCGGCGTTAGAGATGTCGTTTCAGAAAATGAAACCGGGTATATTTCACCAAAGAACGATGCACTTCTTTTTGCTAAAAATTTATTACTTTTAACTGATGACAAAAAAAATAGAGAAAGAATGTCACAAAATGGTTGGACTTTCGTAAAGAATAAATTCCATTACACAAGATTAGTTTCAGATATGGAAAAATATTATTATTCATTACTTGAAAAAGTTAATAAATGAAATTTAGTAAGTTTAATTTGGTAATCCTTTTTGGTTTAATTTCAATTATTCTAAGTAGTTGTGCAAACATAAATAGTAATGCAATGTTCAAAATACCGAGGGATGGTTCATTTATTTATGACACGTTGGTTATGAACCCGAAAGATGATTACGTCATTGGACAAGGAGATCGTTTTAGTTTTACCTTTGCTACAAATGAAGGAGAACGAATTATTTTTACACAATCGGGAATTGCAGACTTAAACGAAGGGGCTGCAAGGAGAAATGGAGGTGGCGGTGTCGATTATTTAGTTCGACAAGATGGAAATGCATACCTTCCTTTAATAGGTGAAATCTACCTAAAAGGTTTAACAGTCAAAAGATTAGAAGACACACTTGTAGGAATACTTTCTAAAAACTTCATTAATCCTTTTGTTCAAATTAGAATTTCAAATCAACGAGTAATCTATTTTAGAGGGAATGGGCAGGCACAAGTTATTAACTTACAAAATACCAATACAAGTTTACTTGAAGCAATCGCACTAGGCGGAGGTATAAATGAATCAGGCAAATCGTTTTCAATTAAAGTTATGAGACGAACCGAAATTGGTAAAAGAGAAATTTACTTGATTGATCTTTCGACAATTAAAGGT
>Ga0105050_10000632_pt1 | contig 54006 bp, 43 predicted proteins | sample FRY01_FD_78088 | JGI IMG/M metagenome (GOLD analysis project Ga0105050, IMG submission 78088) | Freshwater microbial communities from Lake Fryxell liftoff mats and glacier meltwater in Antarctica - FRY-01 | ecosystem: Environmental > Aquatic > Freshwater > Ice > Glacier meltwater ...
CATCACATCGTACTATTAATAGCACCTCGCAGCTGCTCCGGCTTGAAGCCATCTCCGAGCTGTGTCGAAACTCCCACCTCTCGAGGCGTCAAACACCTGCCCTCCCCCTCCCAATTCCCCCCGCCCAAAGACAATTTCTGGCCCTCCCCCCGCTCCTCCCTACACTAGCCGCTATGAATCTGCTCCCTACCGCCCTCGCCTTCACCCTCCTCCTTCCCCTCGCCGCCCCCGCCGAGGAGGCCCCCGCCAAAGCCCCCGTCACCGACTTCCTTCGCGTCCATTCCGACGACAAAAACGCCCGCCTCCAGGTCGGCGTCACCCGCTACGAGAAGGAAGGCCTCGCCGTCGACCTCCTCGGCGCCGTCCACATCGCCGACGAAGCCTACTACAAGGACCTCAACCAACGCTTCACCAAATACGACGCCCTCCTCTTCGAAATGATCGGTGGCGAAAACCTCGTCGAAGGCAAGATGCCCGAACCCGCCGAGGGCGACGACAAAGATCCCCTCATGAGCATGATCGGCAACATCTATGCCGCCATGTCCAAATTCCTCCAACTCACCGACCAAAAATCGCAGATCGACTACGCCGCCAAAAATTTCGTCCACGCCGACCTCTCCTTCGAGGACTTCACCAATCTCCAGGCCGAGAAAGGCGAATCCCTCCTCGGCTTCGCCCTCGCCGCCGGCAAACAGGCCCAGAAGGACGGCCAAGCCGCCGCCGCCCAACCCAACATGACCAAACTCATCACCGCCTTCCTCTCCGGCGACTCCGTCACCCTCAAAATCGAACTCATGGACTCCCTCGGCCAGGGCGACGACCAGATCGCCGCCTTCGCCGGCGACTCGGTCATCATCGGCGACCGCAACGAGAAATGCCTCTCCGTCCTCGATACACAAATCGCGGCAGGTACCAAAAACCTCGGCATCTTCTACGGTGCCGCCCACTACCCCGACATGGAGGAACGCCTCCTCAAACGCGGCTTCAAGAAAACCAAGCACGAATGGCTCAACGCCTGGGACGTCCAAAAACCCCAGCCCAAACCCGCCGCCGACCCCGCCGAGCAAGAAAAGGAAGCCGCCTGACCAAGGGAGCGTGGGCGTCCCGCCCGCTTCACAACCCCGGCTCTCCAAGGGAGCACTAGCGTCCCTCCCCCTGCCGCCTTCCCTGCAAATGCGCATACCTGCCTCTTCCTAAAATTTGATCATTAGCCACTGCTCCCCCTGCCCCTCATTCGCAAACCGCAGCGCCTTCCCCCCCTCCATCGGATTCCGCACCCGAATCCGGACCTCCTCCGCCTCCTTCCGCCACCGAAAGCTCCAAACCCTGCTCTCCCCGGGCAAAATCCCCACCGTCAGCCCCAACTTCCGGTCCACCATCTTGTTTCCCGCCCCACCAAGCTCCACCTCCACCGGCCAATCCGCATAAAACGGCGCCACCCCCCGGTTCTCCACCGTCAACTCCAGCATCCCCTCCTCCGTCACCTCCGCCTTCGCGATGTGATACTCATACCCCATCCGCCCCACCTCCTCCATCGCCTTCACCTTCCGCGCCTCCGGCAACGGATACCTCTTCTCAAACAATCCCGTGTCCATCAACCACGTCACGTGCGTCGCCTCCACGCATTTCCGAAACCCCTGATCCTTCGCATGCGGCGTGTCCGTGAAACTCTGCTTCCACAACTCCGGCCGCAACTCCCCTCCGATCGGCACCGTCTTCCACTTCTCCAACGCCCCCACCTCCCTCATCTCGGCCATGAAGAACCAATCGTCCTCCTCCCGCCCCGTCTCCAAGGTCGCCCACCCAAACGAATCATCGTGATACCCGAACGACCGCTCCACATTCGACGCCTTCCCCCAACTCTTCGGCCCCGCCGGATAACGCACCAACACCGGCGTCCGCCGAAAGGCCTTCTCAAACGCATCCATCACCTCCGCCTGCACCTCCTTCGAGGCCCACAGATCCTCCCGCGGATAGGTGTGCCACTCCCCCCACGATCCCAACAACCCCGCCGTGATGTACCCCACCCGCGCATCCCCGTCATACTTCTTCCCAAACTCCGCCACGAACTCCCGCAGCGCACTCCGCATCTTCGGATCCGCGTAGTCCGGCGTGAAACTCACTCCATCGTCCCCCGTCCACTTCGTCACCTTCACCCCCTCCTCCACCAAAAACGCCGGCACCTCGTTCCCATGCCCCGGATATTCCAGATACACCCGCATCACCAACTGACACCCCCGCTCCTGTGTCTTCTTCAAGGTCTTCTCCACCACCTCCCAGTCATACTCCCCCCGCCCCTTCATCACCGCCTTCAACGCAAATTCCTGAAACTCCATGCTGTGTGGAAACCGATCCAGCGCATCGCTCGACACATACGGCACCATCCCCTTCATCGGATTGTCCACCGGAGCCGGCGCATACTTCAGTGGTTCGCCAACGCTTGTCGAAAGCGCCGCGGCCAGCAACATCATCGCTCGTCTCATCACCTCCCCCTACGCCAACCCACCTCCCCCCATTTCGTCAACCTCCCACCCCAACGCCCCCAAAGCCATCCCCCGGCCCCTTCCCTTCCGGAAATCAGTTTCGATCAGTGTGATCAGCGGTCCCCTATCTCCCCTCTCCCTTCCCGGCAAGTTCTCCTCCCTCCCCCCGTATCCTGCCTCCAAGTCATGCTCCCCGCCCTCAAACTCCTGCTCCTCCCCGCCCTCGCCCTCTCCACCACCGCCGGCGAAATCCACGACGTCCTCATCTACGGCGGCACCTCCGCCGCCATCACCGCCGCCGTGCAGGCCAAAAAAATGGGGAAATCCGTCCTCATCGTCTGCCCCGACAAACATCTCGGCGGCCTCAGCTCCGGCGGCCTCGGCTGGACCGATTCCGGCAGAAAGGAGGTCATCGGCGGCCTCTCCCGCGACTTCTACCACCGCGTTTACCTCCACTACGATCAGGACGAGGCCTGGAACTGGCAGAAACAATCCGAATACGGCAACAAGGGCCAGGGCTCCCCTGCCGCCGACGGCAGCTCCCGCACCATGTGGATCTTCGAACCACACGTCGCCGAACAAGTCTTCGAAGACCTCATCCGCGAAAACAATATCACCGTCCTCCGCGACGAATGGCTCGAGCGCACCAACGGCGTCGAACTCCAAAATGGCCGCATCCTCTCCATCAAGACCCTCTCCGGCGCCACCTACCCGGCCCGCATGTTCATCGACGCCACCTACGAAGGTGACCTCATGGCCGCCGCCAAGGTCAGCTACACCGTCGGCCGCGAGGCCAACGCCACCTACGGCGAACTCCGCAACGGTGTCCAGACCGCCGGCGCCGTCTCCCACCAGTTCGACAAGCCCGTCGATCCCTACCTCATCCCCGGCGTTCCCGCCTCCGGCCTCCTCCCCCGCATCCACGACGGCGATCCCGGCGAGGAGTTCTCCGCCGACCACCGCATCCAGGCCTACTGCTTCCGCACCTGCATGACCAACCACGACCCCAACCGCCTCCCCTTCCCCAAACCCGAGGGCTACGACCCCAAACAATACGAACTCCTCCTCCGCTACTTTCTCACCGGATGGAAAGGCGTTTTCCGCAAGTTCGACCCCATCCCGAACCATAAAACAGACACCAACAACCACGGCGGTTTCTCCTTCGACAACATCGGCTACAACTACGACTACCCCGAAGCCTCCTACGAACGCCGCGCCGAGATCATCGCCGAGCACGAAACCTACCAGAAGGGACTCCTTTGGTTCATCGCCAACGACCCGCGCGTCCCCGAAGACATCCGCACCCGCATGGCCTCCTGGGGCCTCGCCAAGGACGAATTCAAGGACAACGGCCACTGGCCCCACCAACTCTACGTCCGCGAATCCCGCCGCATGCTCTCCGATGTCGTCGTCAACGAGAACCACCTCGTCCGCAACATCCCCACCCCCCGCCCCATCGGCATGGGCTCCTACAACATGGACTCCCACAACGTGCAGCGCTACGTCGACAAAAACGGCCACGCCCGCAACGAGGGCGACATCCAACGCAGCCCCGGCGGCCCCTACCCCATCGACTACGGCGCCATCATCCCGAAAAAATCCGAATGCGAAAACCTCCTCGTCCCCGTCTGCGTCTCCTCCTCCCACATCGCCTATGGCTCCATCCGCATGGAACCCGTCTTCATGATCCTCGGCCAATCCGCTGCCACCGCCGCCTGCCTCAGCCTCGATCACAAACTCGCCGTCCAGGACCTCCCCTTCGACACCCTCCAACCCCGCCTCCTCGCCGACGGCCAAATCCTCAAAAAGTAGCGCAGGTTTCCAACCTGTGAAAGGCCAGCGGGTTTCCCAACCCGCCCGCCCCCGCAACGACGGGTTCCCCCCTCTCCCCGTGGCGTGACCGTCCCGGTCGCCAGCCCTCCCCCTCCCTGCAGGGGACAGGGCACAATGCCCATGGTGTCAACCATGGACCCCTCCCAACACCAGCTCCTCACCCAGACAGGGTGACGGCAACCTCCCCTCCACCCGCCGCCCCCAAGGGACTCACGACGCACACACCATCCGACGCCCTCCCCTACCCCTTCCGCGCCCCCTTGATCTCCCTCTTCAACTCCTGACACACCACCTCCAACGCCTCCCGTTCCGACTCCTCCGCCCCCAGCGGATCAAACCGCGCCTTCCAGTGCAACGCCACCGCCTGCCGCAATGCCCCCGGTCCTCCCGACATCCTCCCTTCCAGCCCCATCAACCACCGCGTCAGCGCCATCCCCTCCGGCCGCGGCCCCAACACTGCCACCGCACTCCGCTCCAAGCCATGCAGCGGCGTCACCAACTCCCCCTCCCCGCCCGGCCTCAACCGCTTCTTCTCCCGACCCCGCCGCGTCCGGTGCCTCCACATCCGCCGCGCAATATACACCAACAAGCCCACCCCGATCGCCATCATGATCCCCGTCACGATCACCCGATGCTCCGGCCGCGTCCGCCAAATCAAAAAGTCCTCCCGCAGGCGCTGCCACCAATCCAAGAGCTGCGCCAATATCGGCGGACCCGCCCCCATCTGCTCCAGCCCCAGCCACCCCGGCGGCGTCAGATCCACGTCCACCCACTCCCCACCCACCCACACCGTCTCCACCATCCCCTCCGCCCCGGTCTGCTCCTCCGGATGCCCCCCGAGGTAGGCGCGACACCAGGCATGCGCATGGATCCCCCGCAGCACCCACTCCTTCCGCTCCGCATCCCACTCCTGCGCCCCGAACCCCTCACAATACCGCGCCGGCACCCCCGCCTGACGCAACAACAACGTCGCCGCCGTGCCGTAATACTCGCAGTGCCCGCTCTTCGTCACTTCCAGAAACTCCGTGATCGCCTCCCCCGATCCCTCCCCACCCACCGTCATCTGCAGATCCATGGTGTAGAGAAAGTTCCCGAAGAACTCCGCCAACGCCGCCACCTTCTCCCGATCACTCAACCCCTCCATCCCCAACTTCGCACACACCCGCTCCAGCCCTGGCCCCTCCTCCACCGGCACATAGAGATCCAGATTGTCCCGCGGCAGACTCTCATTCTCCGCCAGATTCACCGTCCCACCATCCACCGCGAAATCCACCACCCCCCGGTCCGCGTTCTCCACCCGCACCGTCCCCAGCGGATTGTAGGAAACAATGTCCGCCTCCACCCCCTTCAACACCCGCGCCCCTTCCGCCAACGGCAGCGGCGTGGGCCGCTTCGGATGCACCGCCCCCCGCACCCGATAGCTCCGCTCCCACCTTCGCCCCTCCTGCAAATCCTCCGGCACAAACGCAAAGCGCTCCACCTCCACCTTTCCCTCCTCATCTTCCTCACCCCCCGTCGTGGTCATCTCCTTGTAGTCCTTCTCCCGCATCATCATCTGCGGCGGCGGTCGGTGCTTCCAGACCCCGTTCCCATACCGGTTGAATCCCGCCGTCTTGAACAAACGAACGGACCCCACCGACTCCATCGAAATCCGCCAGCGGATCCGATGACTCTGCTTGATCTCCCCAATCGTTCCGATCGCCGTGTGCGCCTCGTCCCCCACCGACTGCCCCGTCGCCAAACCCAGATTGCCTCCGTGCAGCAGGCGCCACAACCCGTTGATCCCCGCCACCCCCCCCATCGCCAGCCCCACCGCCGTCACCACCGCCAGCGACCACGACACCGGCCGCATCCGCCCCAGCGGACTCGCAAAAAACAACCCAACTGCCCCCAAAACCACCGCCGCCACGAACGACACCTCCAACGACGGTCGCCCCAGGCACGCCCCGATCAGGATCAGGCAGAAATACGCGTAGCCCACATGCACCAGCAACGGCTTCACCTCCCGCCCCGCCGCACGATCCAGCTCCATCTTGCGCTTCGCCACATACGAGAAGGTGTTGAGCGGCATCTTCTCCTCCACCGAATACTGCTGCGCCAGGAGCACCGGCAGATAGAGCACCGGCAACCACATCATCAGGTCGAACACCCCCAGCACGCTCTCCCCCTGCAGCCACAGCCACAGCCCGCTCAGCACCATGAAGAACAGCGACAGCTTCCAGGCCCGCGGGAATCCCGCCTCGCCAAAATGCCACCGCAAATCCATCCACCACCGCGCCTCCACCAGGAACGCGCACCCCAACCCGATCAGCGGATGCTCCACCACCGCCCCCCAGTAAAGGAAGGCGATCCCCAGCAACAAGCGCGGCGGGGCAATGCTTTTCTTCTCCCGGTTCATACCTTCATCAGCCCCTCCTGCACCTTCCCCAGTTCCAACAGCACACAGCGGCACGGCACCGGCTCCTCCCGCAACTGCCGTCGCACCTCCTCCGCATCGCGACACAGCACCAACCCCAGCACCTCCAGCCCCCCGCGTGACAAATCACGCAGAAACGCCGCCCTCTCCCGGCTCCACGCCGGAAAAACACAGATGCAGGCCGAAAAATCATCGCGATAGCCATACACCAACCGCCGCAGTTCCTCGAAATGCAGCACCCGGTCCGGCTCCACCGCCGCCAACACTTCCAACATCTTCTCCGGCTTCGCGATCCCCTGCCCCGCCGTCATCACGATGGCTTCCTCATTCACAAACATCAAATCCAGCAGACTCCGCTTCGTGTCGATCGCCGACGCAAAGGACGCCGCCACCGACACCGCCTCCTCAAAGGCCTCCTCGTCCCCGCCCCGCACACAATTATCCAACACCAACCCGTAGCGCGGATAGTAGCTGTCCTCAAACTCCTTCACGATCGGCTTCCCCGCCTTCGCCCATCCTTTCCAATGAATGTGCCGCAACGCATCCCCCGACCGATAGTCCCGCAGCCCGAGGATCTCCCCGGAATGCCCCACCGAACTGCTCACCGCCTCGCCCCCCATCTGCAAACTCGACTCCCCCGGCAACTCCAGCGGCGGCAACCGATACCGCCGCGGCAACACCACGATCTGGTCTCCGTGCGTCGCCACCTTCCGACACCGCTGAAACAGACCGAACGGATCCGGCAACACCACCCGCAGGTCCGCCATGCGGATCACCCCCCGCCGCCTCGGCACAAACGACACCGTGGCATGCGCCCTCCCCTCCCACTCCACCTCCATCGGCCCACCCGACCGCCCCCCCCGAAAGAGGATCCGCCGCTCCATCAACCAACTCCAGCGATAGTAAACAAAGCACCGATCAAAGAAGTTCCTCTTCTCCTCCCCCGGTTCCTTCGTGAAAGCGAAGGTCTCCAGATCCGGCCGCGGATCCGTCTGTCGTTCCCACAGCCAAAACCCCCGCACCGCCCCACCCCCCGCATTCTCCACCTCCACCGCATACCGGCACTCCTCCCCCGCCGTCGCATAGCTCGGCAAAGCCCGCGTCGCCTTCAACTTCGCCCGCCGAAACCATGCCCCAACGAACCCCACCCCCAACAACGCCCCCCCGAACACCACGATCTGATAAAGCGTCGATTTCTCAATATCCATCCCCAGCACAATCCCCAACAGCACCACCGCTATCAACACCCACCCCGCCGGATTCACCCGGCTCGAAACAAAGTAGGACATCCGCGTCCCCCGCCCATAGCTCCGGTGCAGGATCCGGTAAAAAAACGGAACCTTCGGCATGCTCTTCGACCCCGAAACCATCACCCCCAACCTCTCCCCACCCCCACCAAAAAACCAGCAGAAATCAGCCACGTGGCGGCGGTTTCCAACCGCCAAGCCGACCCCCCTGTCCCAACGGGACATCTCATCCCAGCCCGAGGTCAACCCGCGAACGCGGGTGCAGCCCCGGGAACCACACCCCGGCCGGGACCCGTGTCCTGAAGGGACGCCTCATGCACCACCACCTCCGCCTGATCATCCCCTCCGTCCCGATTCTTTGCTCAAGAGCTTCGTCCGCTTCTTCATCACCCCCAAAATCAAACCGGCACCGCCACCGACTCCAACAACTCCTCCACCACCTGCCGCCCGTTCCGCCCCGCATACCGCGCCTCCGGCTCCAACACCAACCGATGCGCGATCACATCCGCCGCCACATCCTGAATCGTCTCCGGCACCACGAAATCACGCCCCTCAAACAACGACATCGTCTGCGCCACCCGCATCAGCGAAAGCGAGCCCCGCGGACTCGCCGGCAACTGCACATCCTTCATCCCCCGCGTCGCCGCCACCAACGCCACGATGTAGGCCTTCAACTCGTCCGACAACCGCACCTCCCGCGCCGCATCCATCAATGCCACCACCTCCGCCCGGCTCACCGCCGCCACCTGCGACACCAGGGGATGCTCCCGCGCCTGCCCGTTCAAAATCGCAATCTCGTCCTCCTGCGTCACATAGCCCAGCCCGCACTGCATCGTGAAACGATCCATCTGCGCCTCCGGCAACGGATAGGTCCCGCGGAATTCCACCGGATTCTGCGTCGCCACCACAAAGAAAAAACCGTCCAGATCATACCGCTTCCCGTCCACCGTCACCTGCCGCTCCGCCATCGACTCCAACAACGCGCTCTGCGTCCGTGGCGAAGCCCGGTTGATCTCGTCCGCCAACAGAATGTCCGTGAACACCGGCCCCGGCATGAAACGGAACTCCTGCGTCTTCTGATCAAACACCGAGACCCCCAACACATCCGACGGCAGCAGGTCCGGCGTGAACTGCAGCCGCGAAAACTTCACCCCTCCGATGGCCTGCGCTATCGCCTTCGCCAGCGTCGTCTTCCCCGTCCCCGGATAGTCCTCCAGCAACAAATGCCCCCCGGAAATCAAACACGCCAGCACCCGCCGCACCGCGCGGCCCTGACCCAGCACAATCGACTGCACGGACTCCTCCAGACGCTTCGCCGTCTCCACCGCCCCCTCAAAGGAGGGACGGGTCAGGGGGACGATTTGATGCTCTTCTCCCATGCCTCGTAGTCAGTCTTGCTCTCTCCACGATGAACCGCAAACAGGGCCCGCACAAGCCCCAGCTCACCCTCCTTCAAGTGCACCTCCATATGCTTCAAATTCCGGTCATTCAGGATCTCCCGCCCCTTGTTTGTCGCCAACCTCAGTCCGGCATCCACCACGATCCGCGGGCCCTTCGCCGTGGAACGCACCAAATAGAGCGGATAGTCCGGCACATCTCCCGGCCCCGAATCCAGCCGCAGCGACACCCCCGCCCAGGCCCCCTCCCGCTGAATCAGCAACTCCCGGTCCGGCTCTCCGGCCTTGCGCGTCCCCCGATATTCGTAGGTCATTGACTTGAGCCCCTCCCAAGCCCCCTCCGAACGGTCCAACAGCGCGCAGTTCGCAAACGCACCCGCCAAATCCCCCGCCCGAAGATGTGCCCGGAACTCCTGCACCAATCGTCCCGCCTCCTCCTTGCTCACCTCCTCCTTGATCTCCTCATCCACCTCCGCAAAGCCGCTCAAAAAATTCTCCGCCGCCCGCTTCTCCAGCACCAACTTCTGCCGGATGAACTTCATCAGCACCTCCTTCTGATCCAGCGACTCCTGCCGCGGCATCGTCTCCCAGTTCCCCAGACTCGTCACCCCCGGCGCGATCGCCCACCCCTTCTTCTCCCGCACCAGCAGCAGCGTCACCAACTCCATCCGATCAAGCTCCGCCGTCGTCACCAGATGCAGCACCACCGCCGCCGCAGTCCCCTCCACGATCACATCCACCAAATCCCCATGCGTCGCATCGCGACCCCGTTCCCGAAACTCCTGCCACAGCTGCGCCGCTTCCGCATAGGTCACCAGTCGCTCCCCCTGCGCGGCTCTCTCGTTCCGGCAGAGCAGCGCAAAAAATTCCGCCAGCGTCCCCTCCCGCAACACCGCATCGATCCGCACACCCATCGCCTTGGCATCCTCGATGCGCTCCGCCGGATGGGCCGCCTCGAAAAACGCCGAAAAACGCCGCCGCAACTCATGCTCCCGCTCATCCGGCTCCCGCCACGGCCGCCGCTCCGTGTAGGCCTCCCGCAGCACCCGCGGTAGATCCACCTCCCAGCGACCACTGTCCTTGCTCACCGAAAACTTCAGCAACTTCGCCCCGCTCACACTGTCCGTGTCGTAAAACAGCACCGACACCAACGTCTCCGACCGCGCCTTCTGCTCCTCCGCCACCACGCTCACCACGTCCGGACTCGTCAACAGCTGCCACTCCACCAACGCCTCGTCTCCCCCCAGCCCGCGCGACACGATGCTCTGCGGACTGGTCGGCTCATCGGCCCGACCGGAATCCGCGCCCAGATACACCAACACCGCCGCCAGATCCCGCTTCCGGCATACATCCAGAAATCCCCGCACCACCTCCACCGCACTCCCCCCCTCCAGCTTCTCCTCCGGCACCGCCGTCTTCATCCGCTTCTCCAAATCGGCCACCGCTTCCTGATACAAATCGCGCACCCGCAGCACCCGCTGCTCACCCATCCAGGTCTCCAACCCACTCACCCGCTCCCGCACCTCCTTGTCGTAGCCGACGTTGGTGTTCACAAAACTCCCCAGCACCGGCGCCGCCTTCCACTGCTCCCCCTCCCTCCGCAACCCCACCCCATACACCACCACCTGGAACGGATCCCTTTCCGGCGTCGCCGACACCAACACCGCCGCATACTCGCCGTCCTCCCTCGTTCCGATCTCCTTCAACTCGACCTCCCCTTCCCGCAACTCCTTCCGCAATTGCTGCAATCGGTTCGCGATCCACTCCCGCTTCGTCTCCCCGCAATAGGGCGACAACAATCCCGCCTTCATCACCCCCTCGATCGACTCACCCGCCCCCCGCACCTCCCCCAGAAACGACACCGCCGCCTCTCCCGGCGTCCCGGCCGCGCCGGACACCACTAGGCAGGCCTGCAAAAGCACGCCGATGACCGCAGCACCTCTCACAGCTTGTGATGAAATACGTCTTTCTCTTTCAGGGAAAGGACAAAGCCCGCCATCAGGTCGATGGTCGCCTCCACATCCCCCAGATCCGCCGTCTCCACCACCGAATGCATGCACCGCAGCGGCAACGACACCAGCGCACTCGGCACCCCCTCGCGCACATGGTAGATCGAGTCCGTGTCCGTCCCCGTGCACCGTCCCGCCGCCTCATGCTGCACCGATACCTTCCCCGCCTTCGCCACTTTCAGCAAACGCTCCACCACCATGCCGTGATTCGCCGCACCGTGCGTCACACTCGGCCCCCCCCCCAACTTCACTTCCCCGTGCTGCGCATGGTCAATCCCCGGCGTGTCCGTGGCATGCGTCACATCCGTGCACAAACACACGTCCGGCATCAACCGATGCGTCGCCATCTTCGCTCCGTAACCCCCGATCTCCTCCTGCACCGCATTCAAGCACACCAGCGTGAAATCCGGCCTGCCCTTCGCCTTGGCCACTTTCTTCATGGCCTGCGCGATCATGAACCCCCCGATCCGGTTGTCGATCGCCCGACTCACCAGGCGCTTGTGACTCAACTCCATCGGCCCGTCCATATACACCGCCGGATGCCCCACCCGGATCCCCAACTTCGCCACCTCCTCCGCCCCCGACGCCCCCACGTCCACCCACAGCTCATGCACCTGCGGCGTCTTCTCATTCCCCGCCACATCGCGCCGCAAATGGATCGCGGTGTTCCCGATGATCCCCGGCACCTCCCCCCTGTCGCCGAAAATCCGCAGCCGCCGACCTCGCCCCGTCGCCGCATCGCTCCCCCCCACCCGTTCCAGCCGCAAAAACCCCTCCTTCGTCACCTGCCGCACCATGTAGCCGATCTCATCCGCATGCGCCTCCAGCATCACCACCCGGCTCCCCTTCCCCTTCAACGTCGCCCAGGCCGAGCCATAGGCATCCACCTCCACCTTGTCGGCGGTCTTCCCCACATACTCCGCCCACACCCGCTGCCCCGGCATCTCAAATCCCGTCGGACTCGGCGTTTCCAGCAGCGCAAACAAAAAATCCTTCTCAGCCTTCGTCATACCCCCGCAATCAACACCCTTTCCCCCCTCCTGACTAGGTCTTAAAATCCCGCATCTGAAACGCCATCCACCCCACCACGAACAAGGTCACATTCAGCCCCCCCAGAAACGCATAGCTCTCCGCCAGCTTCGCCCACGACAAATGATTCTCCAGCGCATACACCCAGTTGCTCATCCGAAAGGTGATGAAGTATTCCTCATACGGCTTGAAGAACGGAAATTCCTGCAGAACAAAATCCACGAACAACACGCTCAGCGTCAAAATCGAGGCCGAGGCCGGCTTGATCTTGAAACACGAAAACATGAATCCCAGCGTCGAAAGCGTGCACATGCTCACCCCGATCAACACCGCCGCCAGCAGCAGGCGCAATGCCCCGTCCCCCCACTCGGGATAAAACGCAAAGACCTTCATCTTGTAGTTCCAGATGAACAACCCTCCCCCTCCACCCACCGCGCCCACCGACATCAAATACCCCGTCCCACCCACGAACAGCACAAAGGTCGTCGTGTAAATCAGGATCGCCGCATACTTCAACAACAGCACCCGCAAGCGACTCACCGGCCGCGAGAGGACCAGCCGCAGATTCCCATCCTCGCTCTCCTTCGCCACGATGTCCCCCGCCACCAGCGCGAAATAAATCGAACCCAGCAGGAACATGCTGAACCCCATCACCATGTAGGTCACCGTCAGCGACGAGTAGTAGTTCTCAAAGGCCAGCCCGTTCTGCCCCATCAACTCCCGCATCGCCTTCTGCGACTTCTCGAGGTGAAACACCACCAGGATGATCACCTCCACCACCAGAAACACCCCATACCCGATATACGTCCGCTTCCGCGCAAACAGCTTCCGCAACTCCCCCCGCAGTTGACCGAAAAACAAGCTCACTCCGCCCCCCCTTCCTTCGTCATGGCCAGATACAAATCCTCCAAGGACCGCTTCACCGGCGTCAGCTCCCGCAACTCCAGCCCCGCCTCCACCAGGAACCGCGCCACCCGCGCCGGATCGGTCCCCGCCGGGAACTGCACCCGTCCCCCCTCGATCTCCTCGCCCCCCATCCCCCGCAGCAACTCCCGCGCCTTTTCCCGCGGCTCCGCCCCCACCCGCAGCAGCAGGCGCTCATCCGCGATCCCCCCCAGATCCCCGTCATAGACCATCCGCCCCTGCCGGATGATCGCCACCCGGTCACACATCAGCTCCACCTCCGGCAACAGATGCGAGTTGAACAACACCGTCATTCCCCGCTCCGCCCGCAGCCGCAGAATGAAATCGCGGAACCACTTGATCCCCTCCGGATCCAATCCATCGGTCGGCTCATCCAGCAACAACACCTTCGGCTCCGGCAGCAAGGCCTGCGCCAGCGCCAGGCGCTGCCGCATCCCGTGGCTGTAGGCCCCCACCTTCGACCCGATCCGCGCCGTCAACCCCACCGACTCCACCACCTCCCGCGCCTTCCCCTCCTCAAACTTCCCCGAATACCCCACCAAGATCCGCAGGTTCTCCCAGCCACTCAAATACTCATAGAAGGCCGGCGACTCGAAAATCGCCCCCGCCTTCCGCAGCGCCACCTTCCGCTTCCGCCGCACCGACACCCCCCCGATCAGCGCCTCCCCCCCGTCCGGCTCCACCATCCCCAGGATCACCCCCAACGCCGTGCTCTTCCCCGCCCCATTGTGCCCCAACAACCCGAAGATCTCCCCCTCCCGCACCGAGAAACTCACCCCCTGCAGGGCCGGTTTGCCGCCGAACGACTTCCGCAGCCCGCGGACCTCCAGCATCACCTCTTCACTGCGGGCCGGCATTGAATTCGACTTTGTTGGATAGGTGATAGTCCGCATAGAGCATGTTCACCCCGTTCGCCCCCCCGTGCACCGCCTCCTTGTCCAGCACCAGGGGCACCGACTCCGGCTGATTCTCCGTCCCGAAAAATGAGGTCCGCAACTTGTGCCGCCCGCTCTGCGTGCTGTTCCACAGATAGCTCGAACCCGTCGCCGCAAAGTGCTCGTCGTCCGCCGGACAGTGAAACACCTCCGCCTGCGGCAAATACTCCGCCAGGACCACCTCCAGCGTCAGCGCCTCCTCCTCCGGCGAACTCCGCCCCATTTCGATCTCCGGATAGAAGTCACTGTGATCCGCCAGATACGATTCCAGCCCCACCCCGATCTCCCGCAAATTCCCCAGACACTTCACCCGCTCCCCCTGCCGCACCGCCCCCATCCCCATCGGCACCGCAATCGCCGCCAAGACCACCAAAATTCCCACCACCACCAAAAGCTCCACCAAAGTAAACCCACGCTTCCCTCCCCGGGCCGCAGGCCCCTCCCCGCTCCTCCCCCCTGATAACCGATAACCGATAACTGATTCCCCCATCATTCCCACTCCTGCCCCCGCAGTCCCTGCATTGCCTCATTCATCGCCTCCATCAGAGGCGCCAGAGCCATCTTCGTCTCCGCACTGGCCGTCTTCATGAACTCTTGAAACCCCTCCTTTGCGGCCCGCTCCAGCAAATCATCCCCCAACTCCCTCATCCGTGCCATGTCCTCCTGCGCCAACCCCTCCTCCAACTCCTTCAGCCCCTTCTCCACAAACTTCTTCCGATCCTCCACCGACAAGCCGTCCAACGCCTCCATCATCCGCTTGATCGCTTCCTCATAGGTCAGCTCAAAGAACAAAACCTGCTCCGGCTTCGCCAGACGCCGGAAGAACCCCCGGTCCACCCCGCTGTCCCGCAACTTCTCCCGCTCCCGGAAATCCAGCCCGTTCAAAATCACCGCCACCTTCCGCAACTGCTCCTCCCGCCGCTTCCCCTCCGCGCCATCCGGCACCTCCTCCTTCCCCTCCCAATCCGCCAAATTCGCCTCCCGCACCTCCGCCTCCAACTTCGCCGCACTCGCCTTCATCCCCCCGAACAACCGCTGCGCCCCGATCACCACCAGCCACACCACCGCACAGATCGCGATCCCTTGCAGCAATACTCGTCTCTTCATCCTCCTTAGGTCGCCAACCTACCCCCTCCCTCCACCCACGCAAACGGGAAATGGGGCTCCTCCCCCCTTTCGACAACGGAGGCAGAGCAGAGCACCACCACCCCTTCTCAAGAAACCACCATCCCTTCTCCCCCCCTCCCCCTCAAGTTCCCCCGACTCCCCTCCCCTACCGGCGGCACCCACCGCCCCGGCACGGCTACAGGGGCGCGCCGATCCACCCTCCCCCAAAAAAATTCCCCGCACGCATTTCCCTCTTGCCTTTCCGCAGGCCCGATCTAATTCCTGCCTTACCTGACCTCCTTCCAGACGGTTCTCTGTCAGTTCGCCACTTTGTCAGGCACTCCTTTGTTCACCCGCATCGGGGCCGATCCATCCGATCCTCCCGAACACGCCGGGTGAGATTGTCGGCTAGCAATCCGGTCGCCCCGCCCGGCGCGGGGCGACCTCCTGCTCGAACTGAAACAATGATCCATCCAAATACCTGCCTCCGCAGGATCAACGACATCATCGGCAGCGGCGTCTTCGCCACCGCCTTCATCCCCAAAGGTACCATCACCTACGCCAAGGACTCCCTCGAGATCGAGGTTTCCCCGGAACGTTACCAAACCATGGACCGCCATGCCCGGGCCGTGGTCGAGAAGTATTCCTACATCGACCCCTCCGGCACCCGCATCGTCAGCTGGGACCTCGCCAAATACGTCAACCACCGCTGCGACTTCAATACCATCAGCACCGGCTACGGATTCGAAATCGCCGTCCGCGACATCCAGCCCGACGAGGAACTCACCGACGAATACGGCATCTTCAACCTCGAAAGCGCCTTCCGGTGCGGCTGTGGCAGCGACAACTGCCGCGGCACGGTCCGTCCCGACGACTGGAGCACCCACGGATCCCGTTGGGACGCCCTCGTCCGCGACACCCTCCAACACCTGCAGCTCGTCGAGCAACCCCTCTGGTCCCTCCTCGACCCCCGCGTCCGCCGGGCCGCCAAACAATACCTCCAAACCGGCCTCCGCTACCGCCCCGTCCAACGCCTCCAATACTTCCCCCAACTCCAATCCCTCCAAGCCTCCTGAGTGGCCGCTCCTTCCAACCGCCCAGCCGACTCCCCAACAGGGGCCTGAACGTCCCGGTCGCAGCCCCCCCCGTGGCGGCGGCTTCCAACCAAACATGTTCAGCACGGTGAACGCAGAACTGGTCATGGCCCTCCATGAAAGCGGGGCCATTTCTTGCGGAGCCGACCTCCTGAAAATTTCCAATCGACAAGTTCCAAATAAATTTCAAATCCAAGACCAAATCTCAACTGCTGAAGCTCGTTTCCACATCGGGAATCGCGAGTGACAAGCACGAGAGCCCGGGTTGAGGCCTTTCCTTCGATTCATTTTCCGACTTGGAACCTGGCGCTTGGAATTTATTTGGAAATTGGTCCGTGGAAATTCAACCCTCTATCCGGACCAACCCGTCAGATTGTTAAAGCACGATCCATGCCGAACACTGTTGGTTTCCACCTGTCCCGGCGTAGCTTCTGCGCGAAGCCGGAACCACCCAGCCGATCCCCTGTCGCAACCCGACAGTCGACACCCCGTCCCCCCCTCACCCCGTCCCCTCAAAAACCCGACTCCCCTCACCCCCGAAACCCCGCCACCGCCGACCGCCGACCGCCGACCGCCGACCGCACCAAGATCAGCTCCCCCACATTCTCCGCCGTCAACAACCCCAGCACCTCCCCCCCTCCCGCCGCCATCACCGGCAACGACTCGATCGGACTGCTCCGCAACACCGCATAGGCCTCCCGCACCGGCAGTTCCACCGAAACCCTCGGCACCTCCCTCATCATGGCCTGCTCCACCGGCCAGTCCCGCCCGTGCTCACTCAGCACCTCGATCAACCGCGCCCGCGTCAACAACCCCACCAATCGCCCCTCCTCATCCAGCACCGGAAAGTCGTGCTGTGGCCCTGCCAACAACAAACGCACCGCCTCGCCCAGCACATCCCCCCGTCGCAGACTCCGAAAATCCGTCATCATCGCCTGCCGCAAACTCACCCCGCGCAGCGCCGCGTTCACCTGCACCATCTCCGACTCCCCCCGCGCCCCCATGAAGATGAATATGGCGATGAAAATGAGCAGCGGATGCATCTGCATCACCCCGATCAGCCCTCCCACCACCGCCAACCCCTGCCCGATTGCCGCCGCCACCCGCGTCGCCACAGTATAGTCCACCACCATTGCCAGCAGCGATCGCAACACCCGCCCCCCGTCCATGGGAAAGGCCGGGATCATGTTGAACACCACCAACACCACGTTCGTCAGCAATAGGCGCTGCAGGAAGGGGATCTCAAAAGTCCCCGCCGCATCCTCCATCGAGGGAAATCCCGCCACCGGCAAAAGAATCAGCGCGATCACCACATTCACCGCCGGCCCCGCGATGGCCACCAACAGCTCCTGCCACGGCTTCTCCGGCATCTTCTCCATCCGCGCCAAACCCCCGATCGGCAGCAGCGTGATGTCCGGCGTCCGCACCCCGAAGGCCTTCGCCATCAGCACATGCCCAAACTCATGCAGCAGCACGCAGCCAAACACCGCCACCACGAAGAGCACCCCGTCCACCGCCGCCGCCGGACCCGCCCGCAGCCAAAAATACATCCCCAAACCCGCCAACAGGATCAGAAAGGTCACATGCACGCGCACCTCCGTCCCCGCCACCCTGCCCAAACGAATCGCCCATCTCATCCCCGCCAACCTACCCCCACATCCCCCCCACGCAACCCCACGTAATCTGCCCCCCATTTCCAGGCGTGAATTTTCCACCGATCTTGTTACTTCTCTCTGATGCCGACTCCGCTCGTCCCCTTCCGCTCCTGCCGCTCCGGCGAGGAGGTCGAGGCCATCTCCGAGCGCTAGCCCGCCATGCCCGAGCCCATCCAACTCGAAACGAAAGACGGTCTCTACCTCCCCGAGGCCGACCTCTGGCTCGATCCCCATCGCAAAAAATCCTGCGCCTTCGTCTCCCATGGCCACGCCGACCACTTCGCCCGCCACGATCAGATCCTCACCTCCACCCCCAACGCCCACCTGCTCCGCGTCCGTTACAACGTCACCCCCGCCCGCCTCGTCCCCCTCGACTTCCACCAACCCCTCGAGCGCAAGGGCTTCACCATCCTCCTCTTCCCCGCCGGACACATCTACGGCTCTGCGATGATCCATCTCACCCGCAAACGCGACGGTGCCACCCTGCTCTACACCGGCGACTTCAAGGTCCGCCGCGGACTCACCGCCGAGGAATCCGTCTTCCGCCGCGCCGACACCCTCATCATGGAAACCACCTTCGGCAAACCGCAGTTCGTCTTCCCCACCATCACCGAGGTCTCCGGCGACATCCTCAACTTCGTCAACACCGCCCTCGAGGACGGCGCCACTCCCGTCCTCCACGCCTACTCCCTCGGCAAGGCTCAGGAGGCCCTCGCCATCCTCACCGAAGCCCGCCTCCCCGCCGTCCTCAACCCTGCCACCGCCAAAATGACCACCGCCTGCCGCGAAGCCGGTGCCGGCCTCCCCGAACCAGTCGTCTTCAAAGGCACCGTCCCGCCCGACACCTGCCTCATCTGCCCCCCCAACTCCCTCCACAAGGACGAATACAAACACGTCCACAATCCCCGCACCGCCATGCTCAGCGGATGGGCCCTCACCCCCGGAGCCCGCTTCCGCTACCGCACCGACGCCATCTTCCCCCTCTCCGACCACGCCGACTTCCCCGGCCTCCTCGAAGCCGTCAACCGCGTCCGCCCCAAACGCATCCTCACCGTCCACGGCTTCACCCAGGAATTCGCCACCGAACTCCGCCGCCTCAACCACGACGCCTGGTCCATCGACGGCGAAGACCAACTGGAACTCGCCCTGCGCGTGTAGCTCTCCAAGATCCCTGCGCTACTCCACCACAAACCACGGATTCAACAAACTCTCCTTGTTGTACCCCAACTCCTCCCGCGTCCCCGCATCCAGCACCCGCCGTCCCGCCGCCGTGGCCACCGCATGCGCCGCAGCCGTATCCCACTCCATGGTCGGACCAAAACGGGGATACACATCCGCCGCCCCCTCCGCCACCAGGCACAGCTTCAGCGAACTCCCCGCCGACAAAAACTCCACCTTCTTCCCCGCCGCCCGAAGCCCCTCCACGAACGCCTCCACCTCCGGCGTCAAATGCGAGCGACTCGCCACCACCGTCACTTCCTCCTTCTCCATATAATGCGCCCCCCCCGCAATCTTCGCCGCCTCCCCCTCCCCCTCCATCCGCCAAGCCCCCTCCCCCACCACCCCCAGATACAACGTGTCCGTCACCGGCCGATACACCACCCCGATCACCGGCACCCCCTTCTCCACCAAGGCGATGTTCACCGTGAACTCCCCGTTCTTCTTGATGAACTCCTTCGTCCCATCCAACGGATCCACCAGCCAAAACCGCGTCCAATCCCGCCGCTCCCCATACTCGATCTGCTTATTCTCCTCCGAAATAACCGGCGTCCCCGCATGCGCGGTCCGCAAAAATTCCATGATCACCTCATTGCCCGCCTTGTCCGCCTCGGTCAGCGGCGACTGGTCCGCCTTGTATCCGATCTCAAAATCCCGGGCATAGATCTCCATGATCCGTGCCCCGGCCCGGCGTGCCACGTCCAGCAGCGGCCCAATCTCCACCGAGTAGGCAGCCGTGATCATCCCCGCAAAAAACTTCCCTTAGTGGCTGCGGCAAAACTCCTCGAAGCGGCTCACCCCTTCGTTGATGACGTCCAGCGTCGTGCAATAGCTCAAACGCACCGCCGAGTCGTTGCCAAAGGCGATCCCCGGCACCGCCGCCACCTTGTAACGGTTCAACAGCTTGTCGCAAAGGTTCTGCGACTTCAGCCCGAGCGGCGCACAGTTCACAAAGAAGTAAAACGCCCCCTGCGGCTCCACCACGCTTACATTCGAAATCGAGGCCAGACGACCCAGCATGAACTGCCGCCGCACGTCATACTCGTCCCGCATGTCATTCACGAAGTCCTGCGGCCCCTCCAGCGCGGCCAGCGCGCCATACTGCGCAAAGGTCGTCGCGTTCGAGCTGGTGTGCCCCTGGATGTTCGAAATCGCCGCGGCCAGCTTCTCCGGCGCCGCCGTGTATCCCACCCGCCAACCGGTCATCGCGTAGGCCTTCGCAAACCCATGACAAACCACGGTCAGGTCGTAGAGCTCCTGGCTCAGCGAGGAAATACTCACGTGCTTCGTCTCGCCATACACCAGCTTCTCGTAAATCTCGTCCGAGAGGATCACAATGTCCTCCGAGAGCGCCACCTCACCAATCGCCCGGAGCTCCTCTTCGGTGTAAACCGCACCGGTCGGATTGCTGGGCGAGTTCAGGATGACCATCTTCGTCCGCGGACTCATGGCCTCCTCAAACTCCTCGGCCGTCATCTTCCAGCCGTTCTTCTCGGAGGTCTCCACAAAAATCGGCTCCCCACCCGCCAGGCGGACCATCTCCGGGTAACTCACCCAATAGGGCGAGGGTATCACCACCTCGTCCCCTTCCTCCACCATCGCCAGGATCGCGTTGAAGCACGCCTGCTTGCCACCACTCGTCACACAAATCTGCTTCGCGGAATATTCCACGTTGTTGTCCGCCATCAACTTCGTCGCGATCGCCTCACGCAACTCCGGAATGCCCGCCGCCGGCGTGTACTTCGTCTTCCCCTCCTTCAGCGCCCGATAGCAGGCCTCCTTGATGTGATCCGGCGTGTCCATCTCCGGCTCGCCACCGGCCAAGCCGTATATTTCTTCGCCTTGCGCCTGGAGCGCCTTGGCTTGATTCGTCACTGCCAGAGTGAGGGAGGGAGTAACCTTTTCGATTCGCGATGAGAGATTGTCCATGAGCTTGTTTCAGGTGGTTTCCCCTCGGGCGGAGAAACAGACGCTGGGCCAAACCTCCCCCCTCGGAGCGGGGTGTTTCTAGCCTCTGCCCCTCTTGATGCAAGCGAAATGCCCTCTGCCATCCATTTCCTCAGCCCTCCTCGGGACGGCGAGCCTCCCACTCGCCCCGATGCCCCAGTTCTCCTCCCCACACCATGTGGAAATCGGAATATCTGCGGAAGTGGATCCGCTCCACAACCAGGCGTCACACCCTACAAATCCTCCCCGTGCATCTCCTTGTGCAAGGCCCTCGCCTGCCCGCGCCAATCCCCCTGCACCACCCGCTTCCGCAACGAGAGCTTCTTGGAAATCTCCTTCACCTCCCCCTCCGTCCACTCCGCGATTTGCCGGAAACTCGTCACCCCCGCCTCGTTCAGCCGCTTCGCCAACACCACTCCCACCCCCTTCAGACGCGTCAAGTCATCCTCCGCCTCATCCTCAGCCTCCTCATCATCCGCGAAATCATCCTCGTCCACCTCATCCTCCACACTCAACTTCACCACCTCCGCCTCCTCCGCCTCCGAATCCACCACAAACACCGGCTTCTCATCCCGCGCCTTCTCATCAACCAACCCCTCCAGGTCCTTCTTCTCCTCCAACGCAAACTCCCTCTTGCCCGCTTCCCCCCTCATGGCCTCCTCCCGCCGACGCCGCGACCCCGCCACCTCCGCCTGCAAACGCGTCACCCGCTGCTCCGCGTCCCGCAGCGCTGCGTCCAGCTCCTTCTCCAAATGCGCCCGCTTCTCAAACCCCTCCAGCTGATGCCGCATCCCGTACAGCTCCTTCCGCAACACCCCCGATGCCTCCTCCACCTGCCGCCGCTCCGTCCGCGCCGCCAGCAACTCCATCTCCAACGCCGCCACCCGCTCCTTCTGCGCCCCGTCCTGCTTCGCCTTGATGTTCTTCGCCTTGCCTGCCTCCTCCGACGCCTCCAATTCCCCCCGCAACTCCGCCACCTCCGCCGCCCCTCGATCCCGCTCCTCCCGCACCTCCTCCGACTCCCGCCGCAGCACCTCGATCTCGGCCCGCAATCCCGCCAACTCCGCCGCATCATACTCCCCGCCCGTCGCCGCACTCTCCTCCAAACCCGCATTCCTCACCTCCAACTCCTTCACCACCACCTCCAGCGCCCCGTTCGCGATCATCATCCGCTCCAGCGTCGCATCCGCCTCCAAGGCCCGCTCCCGCAAGGCCGCCAATTCTTCCTCCAGCCCCGGCTCATTGATCACCATGGCCCCCCCCTCGCCTGACTCCAACTGCGCCCGTAGCTCGCGAAACTTCTCCTCCGCCTCCTCCAACTCCCGCTCCGCCTCCCGGGCCCGCTCCCCCTCCGCCGACACCCGCTCCCGCAGGGTGATCAGGCCCTGCGCCGACCTCGCCCACAGAAACCGCCCCAACAACAACCCCAAACCAGCCGCCAACAGCACCAGCACCAGGTTGTGCAAACCCAGATTGATTAGGAAATATTTTAGTGCGTCCCAGTCCTGCATACCCGTCTCGTCTTGATACCCGTCCGCTTACTTCAACAAAAATTCCACCTGTCCGGCCGGTGTCCCGTCCAGCGTGGCGACAAACACCTGCTTTACAAGCTGCGACTCGTCCACTCCGTAGTCCCCAAGGAGCGCCACCACCGCCGCCAATCGTTTGTCCGCCAACTCCACCGCCGCTTCCTCTTCCCCCTCCGGCACCCTCACCCCCACCACCAACCTCAAGCGCTTCCCCGCCTTCAGGAGGATCCCCGCCAACTTCGAGATCTCCTCCCGCGAATCCGCATCCAGATCCGCCGAGTCCTCCGCAAAGCCCACCGCCAGCGCCCCGATCTCCTCGCGCAACCGCTTCACCTCCGCCGCCCCCCGCGACGACTCCGGCACATATCCCGCGAAATGATACTGCGACGGCCGCAGCTCGAACTCCTCCCTCACCCGCTCCTTCGGCACCACTTTCGAGGCCTGCGCCAACCAATCGCTCCGCAATCCCCGCGTCGCCTCCCCGCGCAACGCCAACTCCCCACCCCTCAATTCCACCCCGCGGTCCCCCGCCTCCAGGAAATAACCCGCCAAAAACCGCTCCCACTCCACCGCCCCCGGCGGAGCCTTCACATGCTCCCCCCGCTCCAACAACGCATCCCACGCCACCGGCTGCTCCACCCCCTCCATCAACCCGATCGCAAACGCCTTCGGCAACAACCCCCGTGCCGTCCACCGCCCCCCCGTCCTCTCCAGCCCCACCCATCCCCGCACCCGCAACCGATTCCCCTGCGGTGCCAATCGCACCCCCTCCATCCCCTCCACCCGCCTGCCCACCTCCTCCCGCTTCTCCACCGACCCCACCGTCCCCCCGATCCGCGCATCCATCCACTCCAACTCCACCATCGCCTCCTCCACCCCCCCATCGATCAGCCCCCGCCGCACCTCCTCCGCCAAGCGCCCCTGCAATACCTCCGCATAGTACTGCTTCTGATAATACGCCACAGACGGCACCATCAGCAGCATGGCCAGCAGGAACAACCCCTTCACCCCTCAACCTCTCCGCCGAAACCCACCCCCAACGGAAGCAAATTTCTCACAAATCGCCTTTCCGCCCCCCGTAGCGGCGGTTTCCCAACCGCCCTGCCGATCCGACGATGGCCTGACCGTCCCAGGCATCAGCCCCCCCCCTCTCCGCGTAGCGGCGCCTCTGCAAGGCGTCGGCGGCTCCACCTCCCGCTCCTCCAAAGCCCCTCCCTCATCCGCGCCCCACCCCCTTCACGTCGCCAGCTCCCACTGCACATAGCGGTCTCGCATCCGGTCCATCTCCGCTTTCTCCTGCTCCGCAACCTCCCGATAGAACTCGAACAGCACCGGATCCTCCCGATACGCCTCCGCCAAACGTACCGCATTCTCGTGCGCCCACCGATATTCAGGATCCATGTCCCCGTTGCTCCATCCCCGCATCTGCGGCGTGGCATTCCAGATCATGCGCCGCCTCAACGCCACTCGTTCAGAGCTTGGCAAATGCCCGATCCTCTCCAGAATTATCCTGAGCAACTCCGGCTCTTTATAGATCAAAGTCGACCGATTCGACCCAAGCAACTCCACAGCACGCTCGGATTCGATCTGATCCAAACTTGCCCTGAGATACTCAGCCGCCAACTCCGGTCGGACCGACAAAACCGCAACTTCGTATACTCTGTGAACCCCTGCAAATTCCTCCTTGGAGACACTCAGTGCCCTTTCAAAAATGCCTCGAGCCTTCAACTCGTAGCCATCCGAGTTCGCCAGCCTCTTCATGCTGTAGTCGGTCCTATACCAGGGAATCGATCGCTCCTCCCACCGGTCCAGACGTTCCAAATAGACCTCCAACATGGCATCGGAAAAATGGTTGTGCAATATTGGGAGATCCTTGGTCGAGATGATGCTGAAAATATCCTCCCGTTCCACCAACGTTTTCCAAAATCCGCTGAGCCATTCCGCCGGTAATTCCTTCTCCCGTCCATAGCCGACACGGGAGGCAATGGAATGGGCAAGCATTTGAAGCGGCCCTGGCCCAATCCGACTCCAATCAAGCGACAACAATGTCGACTCCAAATAGGGGGAGTCACGCCGACACAACCAACCCGCGAATCGCGAAAGGAGTTCGGCGCACCAAACATCCTCTGCGAGGGAAAGTCTCAGGATCTGTTCCCTGATCTCGGGAAGCAGAGGGACATCGCGCCAGGTAATTCGCCACAGTGCGGAAAGAACAATCCGTTGATCCGAATGCCTCAGCCCTCGCAGTAGCCATCCAAGTTTTTCCTCTTTTCCCGACCCAAATTCCCGAGGCACAGCGACGTCGCCGAACTCAGCCGAAAACGGATGCTCGGGATGAGCCATGAGGAATTCCAAGCATGCCGTCCGATCAGTCCCGACACTGTTGACAAATACGTACGCTATTTCATTCCAGTTCCTCAGCAGTCCGAAACGAGCTAACTCAGTATTGATCGACTGGAAGAACTCCATTACCTCTCCTATCGTCGTTCGGCTCTGAACAACTCGAGTCACGACCGCTCGATGCCGCTCGTCCCACCATGCTTCAAATTCTGCACCATCCCCCGATTCCACAGCTAGCGGAAACTCGTTGCGCCACTCCTGCCAATCGTAAGAAGTCGCCAGTCTTGCCACCTCAAATTCTTCCGTGCGGGAAATCAAATCCCTAACAGCGAAAAAGCGCTCACGCACGTCGTTAGAGGGCTCATCCCTTGCTGCCTCAGAGAGGTATTGCCACAGCCGCACCTGAAGGGGCGGATTTACCCACAGCAAAGCTGCTGCCCGGGCCAGTTCACTTCCACGCATTGCATCTGCTTCTCGCGTATTCTCCTCATCCGCCCGCAGTGCGGTCGATGAAAACTGCGGCCGGAGATCCAGGCTACGGGCGATGATTGAAAGCACGTTCCAGCAAGCCAATTCACTATGCTGAATGATTACCGCTTCCAACCAATCGAACACCTTCGCCCGGAACGAACTCAGCGAACTGGGAGCCTGTGCAACCTGCTGAAAATGTACCGTTTTACCTCCACTCCAGATCGCTTGATGCTGTCCCTCAAACCATGGACCCATGACCGCACTCAGAAACACGGAAGGCCTCTCTACGACTTTCTCCAAAAACTGTTCTTCGTGGAACCGGCCCTGAAGCCACTCAAAGACACCGTTGGGACCACCAAATCCCCTGTATTCATAGGACGCCGTCTCGACGATCCCCTTCCAGGCGGCTGAGAGATCTGAATCAAGATCGTTCCGCTGTTCAACCCCAACCTCCCAAAGAAGATTAAGTGCATCCTGTCGCTGCTTCTCATGACAGGTCGCGATTGGTTTCAGGAGAGCAGGAAGTTGGTCGATCATATATCCGGGGCTATCACAACGCATACCCAGTTCATTTTCCAACCCCGCCTGCTCAGCGATCGGTGGCCTCTTATACCTCAACGCCAACCTCGCCACCTCAATCGTCCGCTCCGGCTGGAACACCGCGAGCTTGCTCCATCCCTTGAGCAACTCGGCCCGTCCTGAATAGTCGCTCGCCTCAAAACGCTCCACAAACATCTCCCAGATCGGAGCCAAATAATCACCCTCCTGCTGCTCTCCGCCGCACCGCGCCCTCCATGCCGCCTCGGAAAGATTGGCCAGAATGTTCAACAGGACAGACGACCCCAACCCCTTTACCAGTGCCGCAACCAGACTACCGAGCCGATGTTCGCCATACGCGACCTCGTAAACCAAATGATCCGACAATAAGTCCGGCTCCACCCGCAACCCACCCGCACTCCGCGCCAGGCAACCGCCTCTCCTGAATTCGTTGATCAGCTCCTCTATTTCATGATCCGCTACTTTGAACACCTCGCCGAGCACCTTAAAACCCGTCCGAATGGTTCCATCCGCCCCAGCCGACACATCTTGTGACGGTTCAAACGGAGCCAACACCGCAAGAGCGCGCAGAACCTTCGAAGCAAGGGCGGGTCGCACGCACGGAAAGAGGCTGACCAACATCGACTCCTCGAGGTGATCGAAAACCGCTTCCCGGAACTCGGGCTCAAGTAGCAGGTCGTCGGAAACATTGCCCGATCTCACCAGTTCCGCCCCCACCACGCAAACCAGCGGACACCCCTTCGAAATTTCCGCAAGCTGCCGCGCCATTTCCTCAAATCCCGCCCCCAGGATCGCCACGGCAAGCGCATACCTGTCCTCATACCCCAGCATCGGCAAATGCTGCTCAACCACCATATCCTTCTCGTCATAGCCGACCTCCCCCAGCTTCACCCGAACCGCCCCCAGCGCAGGTGGCCTGGTCGCCACGATGATTCTTGAGAACTCGTCCTTTGCCAACTCAGCCAGAAGCCGGGGCCGCAGGCTTCCGCTGCGATGCGCATCATCAAGAATGACCAGCGTGTTCGCCACATCAAGCTGCCGCAGGTTCATCGCCTCGCAGGCCGGATCAGCGTCATCGTTCACGAAGCGAACTACCCGCCCCACCTTCAACGCCGCCATCCGGTCCGCAACCTCCTTGAGCACCCTCGACTTGCCCACTCCTCCCGGCGCGACAAGGAGCGCCACCCGCCCCGAATCACCATTGGCAAACGCCACAAGCTCATCCACCACCTTGCCGATCGCCTCCCCTACAAGCGCGATCTCATGGTGATGGGGATTCCACGCCGACTTTGCTCGCCGTGCCAACTCTTCAGGTGCAAGAAACAACGAATCGATGGCAAGGGGAACCAACTCGCGGGCCCACTCTTCCCCAAAGTGCTCCCCAATCAGTTTCCCCGCAACATGGCGGGGGAGATGATCGGGATTCAAAATCCACGATGAGAATTGCCGCCGCGACCAAACGATCCAGTTTCCCCGCCGATCGGCCTCCAAAATGGCGTCCGGACTCACCGTCCCCGTGCCCACCAAAAAATAGGCGTCCGCCCGATACTCCGCCTCGGCCTTGTCCATGGCCGCTACCGCCTTGCTCCTCGAGAGCGAATCGCAATCCTTCAACTGAATCGCAAGAGTGCTGCCATCCTCCATCGTCGCCCGCCGATCGATCCCCTTCTGATTGTGTCCTCGGGTCCCAAACTCCTCAGCCACGCTAACCCGCTTCAGCTTCGTCCGATCACTAGGCCAAGGCAGCAGCGGATGGCAGTTCAAGAAATCCAACCAAAATGCCTCAAAACGCTCCCACTCCACCCCTTCCGACCGAAAAGGGAGGCAGCGTAACCTTGATTTCACAGTTGGATCAGCCGACACGCTTGCAAATTAGGATGACTGGCCCCAAATTGCAAGAAATGCCCCCGTCATTTGCCAGAACAAGCCTCGAACACACCGTCCGCTCAAAACTGGAGCACTACCCGGTTGTCGCCCTCCTCGGAGCCCGACAAGTCGGAAAAACGCACCTCGCCCAGCGCTTCGCCAGCGAAGAGCGCAACTACTTCGATCTGGAGGACACCGTGCAACGGGTCGCCCTGGAGGACCACGCGTCGAGCATCCTCCGCGGCTTATCTGGCTGGGTGGTTATCGACGAGGTCCAGGAACTTCCCCACCTCTTTCCCCTCCTCCGGGTCCTCGCGGATCGCGACCCCCTTCCGGCCCGCTTCATCATCCTTGGCAGTGTCTCGCCCAACATCATCAAGGGAATCTCCGAAAGCTTGGCCGGCCGGGTCGCCGTCATTGAGATGGGAGGCTTCGACCTCACCGATACCGGAGCGGACGACTGGCGCACCCTGTGGCTCCGTGGCGGGTTTCCGCGCTCCTACCTCGCTCCAGACGACGCCCTCTCTTTTGAGTGGCGCGAAAATTATCTGGATCAACTCATCGGTCGCGACATCCGTATTTGGTCCGATCTGCGTTTGCAGCCCGGGATGGCCCGCCGTCTCTTGTTGTTGCTCGCCGATTCCAGCGGCAAATCTTGGAACTATTCCTCAGCGGCCCAGGATCTCGGCATCGACCCAAAAACCGTCCAGCGCTACGTCGAGGTGCTCGAGGCAGCCTTCCTGATCCGGCGCTTGATGGTCTTCGAGACCAACACTCGCAAACGCCTCCGCAAGGCACCCACCCTCCACTTCCGAGACTCAGGGGCGCTGCATACGATCTTGGGAATCCCAGACCTTGAGCGACTGGAAATAGATCGCCACCGAGGCCATACATGGGAGAGCTTCTGCGTGGACCAAATCATCCGGCTCACCAGAACCCGTGCGGAATACTGCTTCACCTGGTCGGTGCAAAGCGGCCCGGAAATTGACCTAATCCTGAACAGACCTACCGGTCGATGGGGATTCGAGATCAAGTCCAACGACGCGCCCAGGGTGTCAACCGAGTTAAGAAAATTATCAGCGGAACTGGCGTTGGAAGCGCTCTACATCGTGAGACCCGGAAAAGGAGAACTCGACCTCGGCGACGGCATCATTTCCTTGGGCATTGAGCAACTTCCCGAAGTTGCCCAAAAGATCGCCATTGCTTGAGCCATATCCGGACGGACCCATCAGCGCGGGCACCCCCAACGGAAGCAAATTTCTCACAAATCGCCTTTCCGCCTCAACACCGCACTCACCCACTTCCCCTTCCGACGGTCCTCCAACACCTCGAACCCCACCCCCTCCGCCACCTCCCGCGTCACCTCCCACTGATCCCACAGGATCCCCGACAGAATCAACCGCCCGTCCCGCTTCACCCACCGCGCCATCCGCGGAAAGGCCTCTCGCAGAACCCCCGCAAACAAGTTCGCCGCCACCACCTCATACTTCCGCCGCGTCGACCACTTCAGCACATCCGCCTCCACCGCCTCCACCGCCTCCACCCCGTTGCGCTTCAAATTCCCCACCGTCACCTCCACCGCCTTCGGATCATAGTCCAACGCCACACTCTCCCCCGCCCCCAGCAAGCGCCCCGCCATCACCAACACCCCCGACCCACAGCCCAGATCCAACAGCCGCCACTCCTCCCCCCGTCGCCGCTTCGCCTCGTCTGTGAGAAAACGCAAACAGGTCGCCGTGGTCGGATGATCCCCCGTCCCGAACGCCATCTCCGGCGGAATGACAATCACATGCCGCCCCGGAAACTTCTTCTCCAACTTCCCCCGCCCCCCCTCCCGATCATCCTGCGTGATCACCAACTGATCCCGGATCAACAACGGCGCCCGATTCACGTGCCGCGGCTTCGCCCAGTTCTCCTTCTTCAAATGCCGCACCGATCCCCCGAACTCCATCTGGATCGCCTCCCCCTCCTCCTTGCTCCCACAATACACATCCACCCGCACCGATTTCCCACCCTTCAAAAACGTGATCACCGCATTCGCGTTCCCATGGAAACGCTCCTCCCACGCATCCGCCCACTGCACTCCCGACAGCTTCGACCAGACCCACATGGCGGCGAATGAAGCACGCCTTCCTCCCCAAGGCCAGAACAGAGACCAACCCGATCACCCCCCCCACACACCTGCATCACCATCCTCCGCCTCGACCCGGTCCCCCAGCCCCCAGACCAGCCCAGCCCAGCGCTCCCCGCCAACGCCAGAACCGGAAACTCCCTCCTCAAATCGAGAACTCGTAGCCCTGCGCCTGCTCCACGTCCCGGTTCAACTTGCCGCACACCAACTCGCAGAGCGGCTTCACGATCTCGTCCCCGATCGCGTAAAACACCTGATTCCCCCGCTTCTCCCGCGTCAGGATCCGCCCGTCGTAGAGCACCCGCAGCTGCTTCGAAATGTTCGCCTGCGTCGTCCCCAACTCCTCCACCAGCTCGCTCACACTCCGCTCCCCCCCCATCAACACCTGCGCGATGGGAATGCTCATCGCCCGCATGCCCTGGAACCACCGCCAACCCGCCTCCTGCGCGGTGAACCCCACCCCCCCCCGGACCAAACATGCCTGAGCTCCCTTACAAATAACTGACCTCCAACTAATTCACAATCCATGTTCTTCCGCCTCCAAATTGGACACATCGAGATCACCGCCCTCCACACCCCCGGCCACACCCACATCCTCGCCCCCCACGACCTCGCGTCGTGGGAGCGCATGATCAATCAGCTACAGACCCCACCGAATACGAACCGCCAGAATTGCTCCCCGACAAGGCCATCGAGCAACTCCTCGCCGAACGCCCCCCGCAAACCCTCAGCCAAGTCATCGAACAACTCACCACCGGCGCCACCTCCACCGCCTTCGAAACCAGAAACACCGGCCTCACCATGCAGGCCAAGGCCGCTTCCGTCCGCGGGGATAACCACCTCTGCGATGTCTCGCTCAGCTTCGAAGAGGTCCAACTCCTCGGCTTCGAACTCTTCAGCCAAAATCGCCTCTCCATCCCCCAACCCCATTTCACCCACTTCCGCTCCACCACGCTCCTGCGCACCACTACCGGACGCTGGCAACTCCTCTCCGCCCAAGCTCCCCCTCCCACCCTCCGCCAACAACCTTCCCACAACACCTGGATCACCATCCTCCGCGTCGATCCAGTCCCCTGAACGCCGCAGATCAAAAAGACAACGGCCCGAGGTTTCCCTCAGGCCGTTGATAAAGTGGAGCGGGTGATGAGATTCGAACTCACGACATCAACCTTGGCAAGGTTGCGCTCTACCACTGAGCTACACCCGCGTCGCGGGGGGTTATTGACACCGTCCCTTGCCCTCCGCAAGCATTTTTAGCCTTGTCGAGGCCCCAAAATCTTTCCCCCCGCCGGCGCAGCCTCAATTCCCCGAACCCGCCGCCTTCCCGGCCCGTTCCGCCTCCCGGGCCGCCTTTTTCGCCTCCCGCTCTGCATTGCGGGCCGCCTCCCCAGCCTTGGCCCGCGCCGCCGCTTCCTCCGGAGGCATCAGCTCATAGCTCATCAGTTTCGCATCCTCCCCCGACATCCGAAAGACGAACTTCTCCACCCCTTCCCCATGCTCATAGACGGTCCGGTAACTCAGCTTGAGGTCCGTGATCCCGTTGTCGCTGCTGAATCCCGTGCTCTCCTTGCTCGTGCTCTGCACCGTCCCATAGGTCTGCTTCAACGCCGACAACAGCCCCGCCAGCTTCGCCTCCGACTCGGAAGTCCGCAAATTCACGTGCGAGTCATCATAGATTGTCTTCCACTCCTCCGCCCGAGTCCAGTCAAGAGCCCCCGGATCCAAATCCCCCACATTCAGCCTTCATATTTCCGCCTCCAGCCGTCAGAACCCTCCCCGCCCCGCCCCATGGACAAACTCGCCGAAATCATCGCCCACAAACGCACCGAGGTGGAAGCCCTCCTCCCCCGCGCCGCGAAACTCCGCGCCGCCGCCCTCCAGCGCAACGAGTTCCGCGGCTTCCGCTCCGCCCTCGACCGCGGTCCCGACCAACTCGGCGTCATCGCCGAAATCAAAAAGGCCTCCCCCTCCGCCGGCATCATCGACCCCAACTTCGATCCCTTCAAACAGGCCCGCATGTACATCGACGGTGGCGCCTGCGCCATGTCCGTCCTCACCGACGAAAAATTCTTCCAGGGCTCCCTCGCCTACCTCACCCGCATCGCCCAGGGCCCCACCGTCCCGCTGCTGCGTAAGGACTTCATCATCCACAAGGTCCAGATCGACGAAGCCGTCGTCGCCGGCGCCGACGCCATCCTCCTCATCGTCGCCTGCCTCGACGACGACACCCTCCGCCACCTCTACGACGTCGCCAAGGCCCTCCAACTCGATGTCCTCGTCGAGGTCCACGACCTCCCCGAAATGGAACGCGCCCTCGAACTCGGCGCCGACCTCATCGGCGTCAACAACCGCAACCTCAAATCCTTCACCGTCGATCTCGCCACCACCGAACGACTCGCCGAAGAGGTCCCCGAGTCCGTCCTCCTCGTCTCCGAGTCCGGCATCAAGTCCGTGGACGACGCCCAACGCGTCCTCGACGCCGGTGCCAACGCCATCCTCGTCGGCGAAACCCTCATGCGGGCCCACGACCCCTCCGAAATACTCCAGCAGTTCCTCAGCCTCAAGGTCTCTCCCTGACCCCCGGGCCCCCCTTCTTCCCTCTCCGGGCAATTCTGTTCATTCTGTTAATTCTGTCTTCTCCCCCTCCGGGTTCCGGGCTCCGGGTTCCGGGCTCTCCCTTCCAGAATCTCTTGCCTCTTCAATCTTCCCTCTCCAGTCTCCGCGCAATGAACGTCCACGAGCTCTACCAAAAACTCGACCCTGCCCTCGTGCAGGAAATGTTTCTCTACTTCCGCGAGGAGGAACGGGATCTCTACAAGACCTCCATCGCCAGCCTCGCCCAAAACCGCAAGCTGCGCCCCGTCTTCATCCAAAAAAAATCCGTCCCCGACCAGATCGCCTGGCTCCACAAGACCCTCCAACTCCGCAACCAGGACGTCGTCGGCGAACACCTCCTCCAAGTCTGGTTCATGAAAGGCCAGCAACCCCTCCTCATCGACTTCTGCGACGGCATGGGCATCGCCCACAACGGCGAAGGCTCCGTGGAGGAGGACCTCCCCGAAACCCTCGACGACGCCAAACTCAAGGCCACCGTCGATACCCTCCTCGGCAAATACAATCCCAAGCTCGTCTCCCTCTACCTGCACGTCTTCAACAAGCAGACCCTCTCCGGCTGGGAAAACCTCGCCCAACTCATCGACCAGGACGACCGCATCACCCTCGCCTAACCGTCCCGCCTGCCCGGGCGTAGCCTCCCGCGAAGACTGGGTCGCATGCCCGTCTCCCCGTAGCGGCGCCCCTGCGGGGCGTCGGCGGTTCCACCGCCGCCCCTCCCTCCCCCTCCCGCTCCCCAATCAACCTCCACTCCCACCCCGTGGCGTGACCGTCCCGGTCGCATGCCCGTCTCCCCGTAGCGGCGCCCCTGCGGGGCGTCGGCGGTTCCACCGCCGCCCCTCCCTCCCCCTCCCGCTCCCCAATCAACCTCCACTCCCACCCCCGTGGCTGTCGGCGTCCCGCCGCAGGCCGTCCCCGCAGCGTCCCCTTGCGTTCCCCAACCCTGCCATCCCCCCAACACCCTTTCCCGCCTCTGCACGGCAACGCCAAAGTGCAACATCGCCCCCACTTCCCCCAACAACCAACAACCAACAACCAACTACCAACTACCAACTACCAACTACCAACTACCAATAACCAATAACCAATAACCAACAACCAAGTCGCAAGCCCCCCCCTACTCCTCCACCGGCTCCGCCCGCCCCGGCTCCTCGTCCACCGGTACAGCCCGGACCGGTGCCACCGGCTTCACCACACCCCCCGGCACCGGCTCCGCACGACCCTCCACCGGAATCGCCCGGTTCGGCCGCACCAACACGGCCTCTTCCGCCGGCGCTTCCTTGCGCATCAATATATCCACCCGACGATTGATGGCCTGCTCCTCGATCGTCCCCTCCCTCACCTTCGGCATCGTGTTCCCATAGCCCCGCACGATGATCCGCTCCCCATCCAGGCGCAGCGAACTCACCAACCAATCCTTCACCGCCTGCGCCCGGCGCCGCGACAAATCCAAGTTGTAGCCCTCCGTGCCAAACAAATCCGAATGCCCCTCCAAAATGCAGAACATGGTCGGATTGCGGTCGATCAAAATCGCCAGCTTCATCAATCCCAGCCGCGCGGTCTCCTTCAACTCCGCACTGTCATACGCGTAGAGCAAATCACTCGGCAGCGCCGCCTTGCTCTTCTCCAAATCCCCCGTCCCCAACTTCAACAGTGCCCCCAAGCCCGTATAGCCCTCCGGCAACCCCTCCTCACTCAATCCTCCCGACCCGCGCTTCGCCGCATCCTTCAAAAACTCATCCGGATCCGGAATGTCCGCACTCACCGACCCTTCCTCGATCACCACCCGCCCCTCCGGAACCTCCGCGAATACCTTCTCGTTGTTCCCCAACTCGTCCAGCTTCGCGGAAACTTCCGGCGCCTTCACCGGCTCCAACAAGTCCCCCGCCTCATCCCCCGCCAAGGCTGGCATCTCCATCTTGATCGCCACATCCGGCTCCAGAATGTCCGGCGACACATCAATCTCCATGTCCTGCAACTCCGGCAACAACTCCTCCACCTCCGTCAACAAACTCGCCGCATCCTCCGGCGGCTTCGGCACCTCCTCCTTGTCCGGAGGCACCGGGTCGCTCGCCGACTGCACCTCCACCTGCTGCACGTTCACCGCCTTGGTCTCCATGTCCTTCAATTCAGTGATCTCCAACAGAAACGAAATTTTCCCCAGCACGATCAGCACCAACCCGTGAAACAACACCGCGAACACCACCGCCACCAACACCCACCACCCGAAGTGATCCGCCCGACGACGCCGGTAAATCGGCTCATCCCTGCTCCCGTCCCAGTGGTACTGCTCCTCCATCGTCTCCGCTGACTATAACGCCACCGACGCCGGACACAATTCAGGGTTTTTCCACCCCTCGCACCACCGCCAAAGGCAGAAACCCCCCTCATTCTCACCAAAATCGCCCCTTTCCCGCCTCCTTCCGCGCTCCGAATTCCACATTCCGCAATCACTTCTGTTTCTCTTGCTGGCTGGCATCCCGACTGCTACCCGCCGCCCTGTCAACCATGGCCAAGAAAGATTCCACTCCCAAGAAGGCTGCCAAGACCGCAGCAAAGGCAGCGAAGAAATCAGCTAAAACCCCGCCCGCCAAGCAGCCCGCAAGCAAGGCTCCCACCAAGGCCGCTCCCCAAGCGCCCAAGAGAACAGCCGTCAAAGCGCCCAGGAAAACGGCCCCAAAGAGCGCTGCGGCCAAAAAAACCACCAAGCAGGAAAAAGCCGCCACTCCCGCCACTCTGACTCCCCAGCAGATCGCCGCAGAAGCCTACCGCATCTACCTCACCCGCCTCGAGCAAGGCCAACCCGGCGACCAGTTCACCGATTGGCTTGCCGCCGAAGACGCCCTCCAAGCCGCCTGAAACGCGGCCCATCGGTCACCGCCACTCCCCCCTCCAACCGTGGCGTGACCGTCCCGGTCGCCAGCCTACCCCACCGGAGTCGCCCACTTCCCCACCGGATCCGCGACATTCCTGTCGCAGAGCAGCCCCCGGCTGCGACCTACCCAGCCAAGCCCCATCGTGGCACCAGCCTTCCCCGTTGAGGGTTCGACATTGAGTGTTCCCTCCCCTCCCTCCATCCGCTATCCCTCCCCCGTGTCCTGCGAATCCATCGGCATCGGCCTCGTCGGCTTCGGAACAGTCGGTTCCGGAGTCTGGAAAACCCTGCAAGAAAACTCCTCCCTCATCACCGCCCGCACCGACGGCGCCGTGAAACTCGACGTGCGCCGCATCGCCGTCCGCGACCTCACCAAGACCCGCGACGCCGACGCCCCCGCCGACCTCTTCACCACCGACTGGAAAACCGTCGTCGAGGACCCCTCCGTCGATCTCGTCGTCGAACTCATCGGCGGCACCACCACCGCCTTCGACATCGTCGCCGCCGCCCTCCGCGCCAAAAAACCCGTCGTCACCGGCAACAAGGCCCTCCTCGCCGAACGCGGACCCGAACTCTTCGCCCTCTCCGCCGAAACCGATACCCCCATCCACTTCGAAGCCGCCGTGGCCGGGGGCATCCCCATCATCAAGGCCGTCCAAGACAGCCTCATCGGCAACCGCATCGAGTCCATCACCGGCATCATCAACGGCACCTCCAACTACATCCTCGAACGCATGACCGAGGCCGGCCTCTCCTATCAGGACGCCCTCACCGAAGCCCAGGACCTCGGCTACGCCGAAGCCGACCCCACCCTCGACGTCAACGGCTGGGACGCCGCCCACAAGGCCATCCTTCTCGCCACCCTCTCCTACGGTTTCTCCGTCGATCCCAAACAGGTCTACGTCCGCGGCATCGAAATGGTCCGCGGCATCGATATCAGCTTCGCCAAAAACCTCGGCTACGTCGTCAAACTCCTCTGCGTCGTCCGCGCCCACGAGGACGGCTCCATCGAAATCCGCACCCAACCCTCCTTCATCCCCCGCACCCACATCCTCGCCAGCGTCAACGGCGTCTTCAATGCCGTCGCCCTCCGCGGCGACCGCGTCGGCGACGCCCTCTTCTACGGCCGCGGCGCCGGCCAAAACCCCACCGCCTCCTCCGTCGTCGCCGACCTCGTCGAAGCCGGCCGCGTCCTCCGCCAACGCTCCGGACACCACGGCTTCCTCCCCTACCGCAAGGAAGGTGCCCTCAAGCCCATCGACGACACCAAAACAGCCTACTACGTCCGCTTCCCCGTCACCGACCGCCCCGGCGTCATCGCCGAAATCGCCACCGCCCTCGCCGCCGCCGGCATCGGCATCTCCGGCACCCACTCCCCCGTCAACCCCAGCGAGCCCGACGCCGACTTCGTGGACATGGTCTTCCTCCTCCACACCTGCCCCTTCGGCCAACTCAAGAAGGCCCTCAAGCAGATCGAATCCCTCGACTGCGTCACCGACCGCCCCGTCGTCTTCCGCATCGAATCCCTCACCTGAATTCGGAGAGTGGGTTTGCAACCCGCTTCACAACCCCGGCTCCCCTCCCTGGGACCGCGAAATCCTTGAGGGGCCTGGCTCTCTATCGATTTCTGGCGGATTCCATGGTCGAAAAGGTGCCCTTGCTGAGTCGGGCCGCGCCGTCTATTCTCAGTGTCATGGGAGTATCCGAATCAATGCTATTACCGAACCACCACCCACCGACTTACCGAACCACCTCTTTCGACCGCCTTGCGCGGACCCGCGCGTTTGGTTTGTCGGGCGCTGGTGCATCGCGTGATTTCACGGCGTACCGGTTCCCTGCAACGGTGCGCGGGACGTCCCGCACAATGAAAACACGCACGACCTTCCTCTCCCGCATCCTTGCTCCGCTCGCCGCGCTCATTGCGTGTGTCATTTCCGCCCGTGCGGCGGATGCTCAAATCTTCGAAGGCGAGTCGCTAAAGGTGCTCAAACGTGCCGGCAATCTGCATCCGCAGAGCCTGCTCCCGTGGGGGGCGGGCGCGTGGAGCGCAGATGCCCACTTGTGGTGGACGAGTGCGAAGCTCGACGACGTGCTCGAACTCGCCCTGCCGGTCGCGGTGAATGGGAAGTATCGCATCGGCGCGGGCTTCACGAAGGCCGTGGACTACGGCATATTCGAGTTCGCGCTCGATGGCAGGCCGCTCGCGGGGCCGCTCGATTTTTACAACAATGGCGTGACCCACACGGGGACGCTGGCGCTGGGCGATGCCGTGCAGCTCACGGCGGGCGAGCACCGGCTCGGGATCACGATGAAAGGCGCGAACCCTGCGGCCATTAAGAGCTTCATGCTCGGGCTCGACTACGTGGTGCTCGCCAGTGGCGACGCGGCGGATCTTGCGGCGCTCGGACCGAAGCTCGCGAAGGCAAACAAGCCGCAACCCGTGCAGCCTGTGGGCGGGTTCAAGGGCGGGAATGCGGAAGACGCGAAGGCGAAGTCGCCCGCCGAGCAGCGCGCGGCGTTCACGCTGCCGGAGGGTTTTGAAATCGAACTCGTCGCGAGCGAGGAAACCGGGCTGCCGAAACCGGTGACGGCGGTGTTCGACGATGCGGGCCGGATGTGGTCGCAGACCGCCACGGAGTACCCGCGCGACAACGACCCGAAAGTGTGGACGCCGCCGGGTACGGATCGCGTGGTGGTATTCGACACCCCGTGCACGCGCCAGCCGCAGACGGCACGCGTTTTTGCCGACGGCATGGTGATGCCCCTTTCGGTGCTGCCGTTCGGAAATGGCGCCTTCGTCGCACAGGGGCCGGAGATTATCTTCCTCGAAGACACCGATGGTGACGGCAAGGCCGATGCGCGGCGCGTGCTCGCACACGGCTTCGGCGTGCAGGACACGCACACCCTTCCGCATCAGCTCACGCAGATGCCGGGCGGGCGGATCGTGTATTCGCAGGGCGTGCTCAACAACGGGAAAATGGTCGATGCTTCGGGCAAGGCGTTCGCATTTAACAAGACGCTCGTGGCCTCGATGAAACCCGACGGCACGGACACGCAAATCATCGGCGCCGGGCTGAACAACATCTGGAGCTGGGCGCTTTCGCGAACGGGCCGCGTGTTCATCACGGAGGCGAACGATCTCGGTTACAGCATCGTGCCGTTCGAGGAGGACACATCGTATCCGAGCTTCATTGCCTCAAAGCTACACCCCGCCTCGCCGCTGCATCCGCCGACTGCGGAGGGGCTGAACCTCGGCGGCACGGGCTTTTCCGGACTCGCGATTTGCGATGACAAAAGCGGCTCCTTTCCCGCGCCTTGGCACGGGCTGATCTACGTGGCGAATCCGATCACCGGGCGCATCAACGCCGTCAGCGCCACGCCCGGTGCACAGGGCGTGTGGGCTTTCAAAAAACACGACGACCTCGTGTCGTGCGCGGACCCGATGTTCCGCCCGGTCGCAGTCACGTTCGGGCCGGATGGCTGCCTTTACATTGTGGACTGGTACAACCGCATCATCTCCCACAACGAAGTCGCGCGCGACCATCCCGGCCGCGACAAGGAGCACGGTCGCATCTGGCGCGTGCGCCACAAAAGCCAGCCGCCCGCCAATGTCCCCGACATAACGAAAGTGCCCACCAAGGACCTGCCCACGCACCTCGCCGCCAACAGCACGTGGGAAATGCGCGCCGCATGGCATCAAATCGGGCAGCGCCATGCCACCGAACTTGCCCCCGCGCTCGCCGCAATGTGCGCCGATGAAAAGGCGGGGAACGACACACGCATCCACGCGCTGTGGTCGCTCGAAGACCTCGGGCACTACGACGAGGCGCTCTGGCGCAAGCTCCTCGCGAGCCCGTCCCCCGACATCCGCCGCGAAGCCGTCCGCGCTCTCTCGACGCTCCGCGTGCCGGAGGATGCCGCATTTTCCATCCTCCTGCCGCTCGCCGCGGAGACCGGGTGGACGGTCCGCTACGAAGTCCTCCGCTTCTTCCGAAAAGCCGTCGGCCCCGTGAATCCGGAGCACATCGTGTGGCTCCGCAAATGGAGCGACGGCCCCGCGCCGCAGACGAAGGTAAAAGGATGGAACGGCGAATACCTCGCGCTCGACGGCTCGTATCAGCGCGCCTTTCAGGACTTCCTCCTCACGCTCGCCGAAACCAAGACCGGTGCCGCACTCGTTGCCGAGTCGAAGTGGGACAAGATCGTTGCTACCCATCCCGCCGCAACCCCCGAACAGTCGGCGACACTCGCCAAACGGGTATCCGCAGTAAAGGCCGCGCTCGCCTCCGGTAAAGCCGCCGACGGCAGACCGTTCGTCGAAAACCTCTGCCTTACCTGCCACTCCATCGCGGGCAAAGGCACCGGCTTCGCCCCGCCGCTCGACGGCTCCAAGGACCGTGACCTCGACGGCCTCATCACCGCCATCCTCGACCCCGATCAGGCAGTCGAAAATGTCTTCCGCCTTTACCGCATCGAGACGAAGAACGACGGCAAATTCGAGGGCTTCAAAAGAAGCGAGAGCAACAGCGTCATCACACTCCTGCAAATGGGCGGTGCCGCGCACTCCGTCCCCATCGCCGACATCAAGAGCGCCGGCTACGTCGCGGGAAAATCCGCCATGCTCCCGGTCGCCGCCAGCCTCTCCGACCAGCAGCTCGCCGACATCGTCGCTTACCTGCGGGGCTTGTGAGCCCACATAGAGAATTGATGTAAGTCAATGTTTCCGTCCTCCGCCTCGATCTCCGTCAACGAGTTCCGCTTGCGGATGCTTGCTTGGCTCGATAAGGTGCTTGCGGAAGCCGAAAAACCGGAATAGCGGCCCACGCTATCGGACCCTTTTCGCCCGTCGGAATCGCTTGGGTCACAGTCGTCTCTTCTTATGGCACGCCATTCAGTTTCATCATCATGAAAACACGATTTCTCCGACCGCTGGCAACACTTCTCGGCTGCGTATTCCTGACACTTCAAGCTCAGGCTTACGAGGTGCTTGTCTTTACAAAAACGGCCGGATTTAGGCATGGCTCCATCCCGGCGGGGATTGCCTGCGTTAAGAAACTGGCAACGGAAAACGGCTTTACCGTCGTCCACAGCGAGGACTCGAACGTATTTGCCGACGCGAATTTAAAAAAAAACAGCGTGGTGATTTTTTTAAATACCTCTGGAAACATTCTGAACGATTATCAAAAGGCGGCATTTGAGCGGTTTATCCAGGCTGGGGGCGGATTCGTGGGGGTGCATGCGGCGACGGATACGGAGCACAACTGGCCGTGGTTCACCCGCTTTATCGGCGCTTAATTTGTTGGGCATCCGAAGATTCAGTCAGCGACTTGCGACTATGCCGGGCCCAAGCACCCGACGACTGAATTCCTCCCCAAACGGTGGCAACGCACCGATGAGTGGTACAACTCGAGAAAATATCGCCCCATGTAAACGTGCTGCTAAACCTCGATGAGACCAGCTACAAAGGTGGCACCATGGGCAAGAACCACCCCATCGCCTGGTATCAGGAATTCAACGGTGGACGCATGTTCTATTCCGCAGGCGGACACACGGACGAATCATACATCGAACCACTTTTCGTGAAACACATCCTCCGGGGCATCGAGTATGCGGCAGGGTCGCAAAAGCTGGATTACACCAAGGTGAACCTGCCTTCCAAAGATTTCTTCAAGGTCGAAAATATAGCGACAGGGCTGAAGGACCCGATGGAAATAGCGGTGACTCCCGATGGCAGGATTTTCATTCTCGAGAGGCAGGCCGCACTGAGAATGTTTGATCCGATAACGAAAGAAACTACCCTTATCAAGCAGCTCGACGCCATGTGCAGTGAGCGCAAAAAAGAGGAGGGCGACAACGACTCGGGAGGCCTCGGCATCACCCTTGATCCTGATTTCGCAAAGAACGGCTTCGTCCATATCTACTACAGCCGTTTTGACAAAGAGGTGCATCGCCTCGCTCGTTTTTCCTTCAAAAACAACAAGCTGGAAGACGAGAAAATGATTCTCGAAATCCCGTATTTCCTTGGGGCACATGCATCGCATCAGGGTGGATCTTTAGCCTTTGGAAAAGACCGGATGCTCTTTCTCGCCGCTGGCGACAACACCACTCCGCACTCCAGCAGCGGATACACCCCGATCGATGAGGGTAAAGGCAGAAAGTGGCATGACGCCCAACGGACAACGGCAAACAGCAACGATCTGCGCGGCGGAATCACCCGCATCATCATCAACAGGGACGGCACTTACACCATCCCCAAAGGCAACCTTTACCCGGAGGGAATCAAGAATACTCGACCGGAGCTCTTCATCAAAGGCTGCCGCAATCCCTACAGAATCTCGGTTGATCAAAAATCAGGATTCCTCTACTGGGGTGACGTCGGACCCGATGCAAGAGATGGGGACGAAACCCGTGGCCCCCAGGGATTTGACACCTTCAATCAGGCAAGAAATGCGGGCTTCTATGGATGGCCCTATTTCCGGGGTAACAAACATGCTTACATCGACTACGATTTCAAAACCGGCAAGACTGGTGTCGCATTCGACGAAGCCGGAGCCACCAACAACTCCCCTAACAACACCGGTCTCAATAAACTACCCCCCGTGGAAGGCGCGATGATCTGGTATCCCTATGGCGACACCGGTGACTTCCCCGAACTCGGAAGCGGTGGCCGCACCGCCATGGCTGGCCCCGTTTACCATCAGAACAAACAGCTCAAAGAGAACTTTCCCGACTACTTTGACGACGTTGTGATCTTCTACGAATGGATGCGTGGATATATCAAACTCGTGAAGCTGGGAAAAAACGGAGAGCTACAGGCGATCCGGCCTTTCCTCTCAGGGCAGAGCCTGACCCACCCCACCGATATGGAACTCGGCCCCGAAGGAGAGCTCTACATTCTCGAATACGGCAGCAAGTGGTTCGGCTCTACCGACGGGACTCTCAAACGGGTGACATTCAGAGGCTACAATCCATCACCGGAAGTAACCGCATCCGTTTCGACTCTCGCAGGTGCCGCGCCGCTGAAAACCAAGCTCTCCGCCTCCGCCGAGGATCACGAGGACGGGACGAACCTCACCTACGAATGGCAGATCGACGGGCAAAAAATCACCCCCCCCACCGCCGAATACACATTCACCAAACCCGGCATCCATACAGTCATTCTCAAAGTCACCGACCAAGGCGACGCAACCACCACACAGCAATGGAGCGTGGCAGTGGGAAATGCAGCACCGGACGTAAACATCAGCCTCAAAGGGAATCCAACAACCTTCACTTGGGGACAAACACTCGAATACCTGCTCGACATCAAGGATGCGGAAGACCAATCAATTGACCCGGAACGGATACGCGTGGAAGCGGAATACCACCCCAGCGGCACGCTCCTTGGGCAGGCCGTAGATCTCGACCCTCGCTTAAATGGAATCCTGACAACTCACCCCGGCTCCAAAATGCTGGTGACCAACTCCTGCGTAGCTTGTCACCTGGCGGAATCACAATCCATCGGTCCGGCCCTCAAAGACGTCGCCTTCAAATACGCAGGAATTAAAGACGGAGCATCCTATCTGATCAATAAAATCCAAAAAGGCGGCACCGGCGTCCGGGGGCATGCCCTGATGCCTCCAAATGCCCACATTCCACAAGAGAACATCGCCAGCATGGTGGACGCCATTTTCACCCTGAAAAAGGACGCCAACATGCTCTCCCTCGGTAAAGACGGCAAACTGGCATTGGCAGAAAGGCCGAAGGTGACCGACAATACAAAAGGCATCTACGCCATCAAGGCCGCTTATACGGATGCCGGAGCCAACGGATTACCAACTCTCACCGCCTGGTCGAAGCCTATTCTCCTCCATGTCTCGGAACAAGGCATCCCCGTGGCACCCAAGGACCGCACCACACTCGGGCACCAACAATGCACCATCAACGAAAACAGCGCCAGAGCCATCGATGCGCCCTATCATTGCATCGGTTTCTACACCCAGGCGGACACCTCCCTGAGCTGGACGATTGATGTCAAGGAGGCAGGCGAATACACTTGCTCCACAACCCTCGCCAATCCAATCGGAGGAGGATCAACATTCCAAATCCTCTGCGAGAGCCAAGTCCTCAGCGGCACAGTTCCAAACACCGCTGACTGGGGAAGATTCAAAGAATCCAGCCACGGTGTCATCAAACTCACCCAGGGCACCCACACCCTTACCTTCAAGCCCACCCTACTGGCGGGAAGTGCCCTCGAAAACGTGAAAAATCTCGTCCTGGAGCGAAAATGAAAATTACTCCGTCGCATTTGTGTGGTTCGTCGAACGGCATCTGTATGCTACTAGCGGTCTTTCGATTTGCCTGATCGATCCACCAGAAACACCCAACAACCCAACAACCCAACAACCCAACAACCCAACAACCCAACAACCCAACAACCCAACAACCCAACAACCCAACAACCCAACAACCCAACAACCCAACAACCCAAACATACACAAACTTATGATTATTGGATGCTTTGCTTTGATCGAGCCGTTTTCTCCGATGATCCGCCAGTTTGAGGCGATTAAGGAAATGGGTTTTGACTACGGCGATCTCACTGACAGCCACGATGGCGCGACGCTCGGGACTGAGTATGGATTCTCGGCGTCGATCAGTCTGGACTCCCATCCGGGAAAAATCCGCAAGATGGTGGAGGCTCACGGACTAACGGCCACGAGCGTGTGCGCTCATGCGAATCTGCTCGATCCCGTCAGCCCAGATCGCTACGGCACCCACCAGATCATCAAGGCGATCCGCCTCGCACACCACCTCGGCATCAAGCAGGTGATTACCACGGAGGGCGATCCAAAGACGGACTTTGGTCAGAATCTCACCGAGGAGCAGCAACTTCTCATGTGCGCCTCCAGGCTGCACGAGCCGATCGAGTGGGCACGTGAGCTGGGCATCGATCTTTTGTTGGAGCCTCACGGTGTGCTGACTGATACGGTGGACGGGGATGTCCAAGTTGCTCGGTGTTTTAGGAAACGAAGACGTCGTCGGGGTGAATTTGGACACCGGCAATTCCTGGCTCGGCGGCGGCGATCCGCTCCAGTTTGTCACGGAGCTCGGCCACCGTATCAAACACGTTCACTGGAAGGACATGGGCGAGGAGTGGCTCGATAAACGCGGCACCATTTACGGCTGCGGCATAGGCCTGATCCCGGTCGGGGACGGCGTCGTCGGCATCCAGAAAATTGTCGAGGAGCTTGATAAAATTGGCTTCGCCGGCCCGACCACCCTGGAAATCGCCGGCAAGAAAGCCGTGTTGGAATCCGCCAGACGCCTACAAGCCTGGAGCAAGTAGGCCCCCGACGCCCAACGCCTGCCCCCCGGCACTTGAAATCCGCCATGACATATCCCCCGTTCTCCCCCCCGCCATGAGCCAGCAATGAAGACAAACCGATTCCTCACCGCAGCCTGCCTGGTGGCCGCGACCTGCGTCTGTTGCGGGGGACTGGGTGCCACGTCCTTCGACATCATCATCAATCACCTCGGCTATGACGTCCGGGCCAGCAAGAACCTGGTGGTGCAATCCGCGAAGGAGATCGAACTCGCGTCCTTCCAGGTCCTCGACGGCAAGGGCCAGGTCGCGTTCGAGGGGCCGCTGCAAAAGGTCGGCGCGGTTCCCGGATGGAAAGGCCGCTTCTTCCACCGCGGAGATTTTTCCGCCCTGCTCGAGTCGGGCACGTATCGGATCCGGATCGGGGAGGTTCGCTCGGACCGGTTCTCCCTCGGCGAACGGCTGCTGCCCGAGGCCTGTCTCTCCGATCTCGTCTCCTACTTCCGGAGCCAGCGTTCTTCTGGAGCCTTCGACAAGGCTGATCACTCCCTTTCGTTTTTTGGCGAGCCGGAGCGCCCGCGGGTGGACGCCCACGGCGGTTGGTACGATGCCTCAGGCGATGTCTCAAAATACCTGAGCCACCTCAGTGAAGCCAACTACATGAACCCGCAGCAGTCACCGATGGTGGTCTGGTGTTTCCTGCAGAGCGTGGACCTCCTGCGGACGCAGAAAAGCCAACGGCTCAAGAGCCTCATCCCCCTGCTCCACGAGGAGGCCCTCTACGGCGCGGATTTCCTGGTCCGGATGCAGGACCCCGGCGGCTATTTCTACTCCTCGGTGATGGACGGCTGCTCGGGGGATCCCGCCCAGCGGGAGATCTGCGGATACAAGGGTCTGGGCCATCAGAAGCATAACGAGACCCGCGCGGCATTCCGCGAGGGCGGCGGCATGGCGATCGCTGCCTTGGCGCGGACCAGCGGCCTCAAGCAAAGCGGCGACTACACGCCGGAGCAATACCTGACTGCGGCGGAAAAGAGCTTCCAACACCTCCTGGACCACAACCTCGAATACCTCGACGACCATCGGGAGAACATCATCGACGACTATTGCGCGCTGCTTGCCGCCACCGAACTCTCCATCGCCACGAAGACGCCTTCCTACCTCGAGGCCGCCCGTGCCCGCGCCGACTCATTGGTCAATCGTCTTTCCAAGGATGATCACTACGCCGGTTGGTGGCGGGCCGACGGGGACGGGACGCGGCCCTTCTTTCACGCCGTGGACGCCGGCTTGCCGGTGGTCGCCCTGATGCGCTACGTGCAGCATGAGAGCCACGCCGGGAGAAAGGCCTCCGTCGTGAAGGCCGTGAACGCCTCCCTCCAGTTCGAGTTGACGATCACGAGGGAGGTCAACAATCCCTTCGGGTATGCCCGGCAATACGTGAAGGACGTCGGCGGCGGCAAGCGAGGCGCGTTCTTCTTCCCCCACCGCAACGAGACCGGCTACTGGTGGACGGGCGAGAACGCCCGTCTGGCCTCATTGGCAGCGGCCGCCCTGATGGGAAGCCGGGTCGTTCCGCCCGGCACCGCCGCAGAGCTCCGAACCTATGCCGACAACCAGTTCAACTGGATCCTCGGCTTGAACCCTTACGACATGTGCATGCTGCAGGGCAAAGGCCGGAACAACCCCGGGGACTACCATGTCGGTGCCCCCAGCCCGCCCGGCGGCATCTGCAACGGAATCACCTCGGGCGTGGAGGACGAGCAGGACATCGCCTTTCTCCCCCCACCTTACGACCGGCGGGGAGACTGGAGTTGGCGCTGGAGCGAGCAGTGGATTCCGCACCCCGCCTGGCTGACCCTCGCTCTCGCGGCCGAGGCAACGATGGCTCCTTGAGTCCAAAAGGTGTCGCCAACCTTGATCGTGGCGGCCGATCTACTCCGCCGGCATGCCGACCCCTAATAATACAAAAAATAAATTCCCAGCCACGCCCAACATTGATCGAAATGCCGCGCCGATCCGCCCCGTAGACTTCATCGGAGTTTAACCCGTTGGTCGCCCGCCAGGGGCGTAAAAAACAATTCTATCCAGAAAGCATATGAAACCATCACGAATTATTGCACTTGGAATCATCGCGGTGGTTGTGGCCACGGCCGGATCCGGAGTCCGGGCGGAGAACAGCACGGACAAATACGCGCCGCTGAGAGCGGCACTCGCCGCCAAGGAGCGGGAGGCGATCATGGGCGCCCAGGAGGCTCGGATATTAGCCGAAAAATACGACCGGATCCTCAAGGACCCCGACACCGACGCCGAGGAAAAACCGGCCCTCCGGAAGGATTTCTTCCATCACGAGACCCTCTGCCAGAAACTCCACCAACAAGCCGGCCAGCTCCACGACGCGATCGAGAATCTGAAGGCGGTTCCGGATGAGGGGGAGCTCACACTCGCGGCGCTGAAAAATGCTTACGAAGGCCTTGGCGAGCTTGGCGACCGGGGAACCGCCGCCTGGGAGGGACTGCTAGCAGAGCGAAACGCTGCGGTCGAAGCCTTGGAGGAACGCTATGCCGGGGATCTCGCTCAAGCGACCTCCGCCTATGAGGGCCTCGATACCGTGGCGCGGGCCAACCAATACCTTCTCGACGCAATCGATTCCCGCCGGAGCGACTCCACCGACGCCGAGTTTCATGTCTCCACTCGCTTGCCGCGTGTCAGTTCCGCAGTGGAGCTCGGCTTCGGTCTTTTCGGAAAACCTCAGGATGAGAGCGTGAAAGCACAGATCACCCTTCTCGCTCTCATCGGGTATTCCCAGTTTTTCTGGGACTACCGTTCGGGTGTGAGGGACCAGCTTCCCGAGAACGAGTTGCCCGCAGACTCTCGCCGCAACATCTTCGGCGTGACCGACGGATGGGTTCTCTCGAGCGATGCCATTGCGGAGAATTGCAGCAACATCTACTACTTGTCGGACGAATCGAAAGAGAAGTTCAACGGCAGGATCAAGGCCATCTGGGGCACTGGAGCCAGCGTGACCGTATCCTGGTGGAACCAGAATTCCGCCAAAAGCTTCCATCAGGCCTGCGAAGCCCTCTCGATCCTCTCCGAGCAGACTTTCATACCCAATCCGCAAACCTTCGAGTTGCTCGAGAAAATCGACGACCTGATCGCGGAAAAGGAAAGCGCGGTAGAGGCCATCGCGCTCATCCATTCAAGATTCCGCCAAAACCTTGCGGAGGCCTTGAAATTCGGCGAGAAAACCAACCTTTCCTCCGCTCCCTTCAATGCCGGTCTGTGGACGAAGGATACCGGTCAAACCATCTTGAGATTCGAAGCGGCCCACGCCCTTCTCGACAAGCAGCTCGCCGCGTCGGCAACGGTTGATTGGATTCCCGATCCTAACAGACTCACCAAAAGCGTTCAGAACTTGAGAAAAATTCACGCACGCTTCCACTCCGTGCTGGAGGTCAAGGAAGAGCTCGCTGCTTTGCTGCAATGAGCTGTGGCGAGCTGTACCCCCCATTCCAGCTACTCCGACGTAATCTCGCATCTAGCGCCCTTCCCCTTCGCCCAACCCTCCGCCCGCTTCCGACTCTCTTCATTCAACTTCTCCAACGGATACTCATACAACCTCCCGCTCCCCTTTCCCTGGTAAATCAACCCCCTTACCGGGATGAAATCAGGAGGAGGCTTCGAGCAAGGCGGTGAGTTCCTCGTCGAGATCGTCCGGGTTGACGACGGTTTCCAGGACGACCGTGCGGAAGGTTTCGCGGAAGCGCTTGCGCAGACGGTGGACGGCGACGCGGACGGTGGCTTGGGAAGTGTCAAGCTGGCTGGCCCAGTCGGAGAGTTCCCCTAGCTGGGTCGCGCCGAGCAGGCTTGGTTTGAGGACGTCGAAAACGCGGACCTTTTCCTGGGATAGATAGTGATCACGCAGTTGGTTGATGGCGCGGTCCATGAGGGTGGCGGCAAAGGCGCGATCGAAGAAGCGATCGGGAGTGTCATGGTCGCAGCCGAGGCGGTCGAGATAGCTTTCTCCGCTGGCGGTGTCGATGGTCAGGTGGATTCTCGAGCCACCGCGCTTTTCCGTGCTGGCACGGCGGTAGTCATCGATGAGAAAGCGTTTGAGAATGACGGCGAGCAGGGTGCGGAGACAGCCCTGATCGGAGCTCGTTCCCTTGAGCATCTCGGTCCCGATGACGCGGCAAAGGAAGTCCTGAGTCAGGTCTTCAGCATCGCTCGGGGATCTGCCCTCGTGGCGGATGAAAGCATAGACGGCGGGCCAGTAAGCCATGCACACTTCGTTCAGGGCGACTTGTTGATCTTCCGGTTTGGTCGGGGTGCGGATGCGTGGGGGTCTCCCGATCCTTCTTGACCGATGTCGAAGGCCTCCTTGCAGGGCGTGCAGGGCGGTCAGACCCCTCGGTTCTTGCCCCAGTCCAATTTTCCCCCTAAACTTCGGAACGCGTCTTTCCGCCAGAAAGGCCCCCGCACCATCCCAACACCCGATCCATCATGCTCAGCCCCGCTCCACCAAACGAACGGAGGACCCGGCCACCCTCCTTACTCACCCCCCTCCTCCTCGCCCTCCACCCCCTCCACGCCGCCGCCCTCACCATCACCGTCAACCTCGACGATGACGTTTACCCCACCCCCCTCGGCACCACCCTCCGCGAGGCCATCGACGCCGCAAACAGCGGCGACACCATCGTCTTCCATGCCGCTCTTGACGACCAAACGATCACCTTGAGCCCCGCTCTCGGACCGCTGGCCATCGGCAAGGACCTGACCATCGATGCCTCCGCACTCCCCGGCGGCCTCACCCTCAGCGCCGGGAACGCCGTGCCATCCGTCATCGAGTTCTTCGACCTCGCCGCCAGCGGATTCGACATCGGAGCACTCATTAATCTCACCCTCGCCGACTCCACCGGCCGGGCCATCGGAAATATCAGCGGTTCCGCCGACATCACCAGTCTGATCCTCACCGATTGCACGATCCGCAACTGCGGAGGCATTCTCTACGCCCCGATCATCCACCAACTCACCATGACCGACTGCGTCATCACGCAGAATCAGGGTGGCAGCACGATCAACCTTGATGCAATCATTGGGAACCACATTCTCACTGGTTGCTCCTTCACCCACAACACCTCGAGTCAGGCCCTCTTCCTCTATCGTCAGGCGGATTTCAGCGTGGAGGACTGTCTCTTTGAGAACAATCAGGCCGACTGTTTCGTCCGCCAGGAATCCGGGGCGGTCAACACCGGGGACCTCATTCTCCACGACAGTTCCTTCCTCAACAACGCCGGCGCCATCGTCACCTTCGAGCCCCCCGGGCCCTCCTCGACAACGGCGGCCCAACCCTCACCCACTCCCCCCCTGGCCGGCAGCGCCGCCCTTGACGCCGGAAACAACAGCGGCGCGCCCGCCACCGACCAGCGCGGCTTTCCCCGCATCACCGATTCCGACAACAACGGCACTGCCACCATCAACATCGGAGCAGTGGAAAGCGTCACCCCCCTCACCCTCACCCGCTGCCTCGTGCAGGACAACACCACCAGCACTTCCGGGGGAGGAGCCATCTACGCGGGCAACAACACCACGGTCACCATCAACTACAGCTGCCTCTTCCGCAACTCCACCACCGGGGGCGGCGGCGGGGCCATCCGCATCGGCGAGGGCTCCCATCTCGCCACGACCCGCTCCACCATCGCCAAGAATCGCACCGCCGGCATCGGCAGCGCCCTCTACGCCGCCGGAGCCGCCCTCAACCCACCCTCCGGCGACCTCCGCTACACCACCATCGGCGAGAACCACAGCAACAGTGCCGGCGGCGCGGCCTACCTCGTCACCGGCAACTTCGAGTTCACCCACTGCACCATCTTCCGCAACACCGGAGGGTGGGGCCTTCGGCGGCGTCCCCGGCAGCATCCGCCTCGACCACACCATCGTCTCTGGAAACCGAAACGGCTCCGGCCCCCACTTCTTCAACGGCCCCGGCAATCCGATCTCCGAGGGCCACAACCTCGTCGATGTCCCCGGCGGCTTCCTCCCCCACTATCCCTCCACCGATCTCCAGGGCGTCCCCGCCCGTCTCTCTCCCCTCGGCTGGCACGGCGGCCGCTGCCCCACCTACCACCCCCTCGCCAACAGCCCCGCCATCGACGGAGGCAATCCCGCCGCCGGGATCTTCACCTACGACCAACGCGACTTCCTCTTCACCCGCGACGGCGACGACAACGGCAGCGCCATCGTCGATATCGGCGCGGTGGAGGCGTTCAACCCCGTTTTCGTCACCACTTCCGTCGATGAGAACGGATCGCCCACCCCCAACCGCTCCCTCCGCGAGGCGGTGGCCAATGTCGGAAACGGCGGCCGCATCCTCTTCGACCCCGCCCTCAACGGCACCACCTTCGCCGTCGGCCCGTCCCCGGGCGAGATCTCCGTGGGCGGCAAGGCCATCCTCATCGACGCCACCACCCTCCCGAACGGCATCACCCTCGATTGCCTCAACAGCAACCGCGCCTTCAATATCCTCCCCTTCGGCGGCCTCTCCATGCACGCCGTCTCGATCAAGAACGGCAATGTCTCCGGCAGTGGCGGCGCGATCCTCAACCAAAACATCCTCACCCTCTCCCGCGCCGCCTTCTACGACAACAATGCGTCCGACAGCGGCGGAGCCCTCCTCCATGGCGGACCATTCCTCGTCCTCGACCACTGCACCCTCACCGACAACGTCGGCGGCATCCAGGGCGGTGCCCTGATGGAAACCAACGGCGGTGCCTTCTGCATCGCCCACTGCACCATCTCCCACAATGACGTCACCCTCGGCATCGGCGGGGCCGGCGGCATCCAGCTCACCAGCGGCCACGGCGAGATCATCCACACCCTCCTCGCCAACAACACCGGGGGCCAGTTCGCCAATTTTCACGACGGCACCTCCGGCTCCCTCACCTCCTGCGGCTACGAACGCGTCACCAACGGCATCATCGACATCGGCGCCCACGAGTGGACCGCCGCCCCCATCCCCGACTTCGACGGCGACGGCATGCCCGACAGCTACGAATCCACCACCAGCCTCGACCCGCTCGACCCCAACGACGCCGGTCTCGACAACGACGGCGACGGCCAGACCAACCTCGCCGAATGCCTCACCGGCACCGACCCCAACGACCCGCTCTCGCTCTTCCAGATCCTCTCCATCTCCGTCGATCTCGACGCCCCCGCCGGCTCCCGTTCCGCCTCTCTCCTCTACACCTCCAAACCCGGTGCCAGCTACCACATCTACCACTCCCCCAACCTCTCCACCTGGTCCTTCGCGGGGGTCGAAACGGCCGGCGCCGGCGCCACCGACACCGCTTATGTCGTCGACCCCGGCTTCACCTGGAGCAACGCCAACCCCGGCTTCTTCCTCATGAGCCCCGCTCCCTAGGGTAGCGCTGATTCAAGGCGCGAGGCGGCGACTGGTGGACTTGATCAGTGTTTCCCCAGCCACCCCGACAACAAACAACTACCTCCCTCCCCCGTCCGCCCCATCCCCCTTGGCAAAATCCTCCGCCCGCTTCCTGCTCGCCGCATCCAACTTCTCCAGCGGATACTCGTAGAGCTTCCCGTTCTTCAACCGCAGCACCGCCTTCCCCTTCTCCACCCGCAGCAGATCCGCCAAGATCGCCTTCCCTTCCGTGTTCGTCCACGTCCCCGGCAACGGCGTCCGCCCCTCATCCTCCACCACCACCGCTCCTCCCGCCCGCATCGAGGCCCCCTCCTTCACCCACTGCGTCAGCACATCGATCTGCGCCTTGCCGATCGGCCCCCCCTTCGGCGGCATCCGGTCCTCCCCGTCACTGCTCAGCGAAATGATCAACGGACTCTTCTCCGGCTCCCCCGGCCGGATCAACTTCGACCCCCCGATCTCCCGACCAATCGCCCCCGCCTCCAGGCTCAAATCTCCCTTCGTCTTCCCGTCCCCATGGCACTTGAAGCACTTCGCCTGCAGGATCGGCAACACCTCCTTCTCAAAATCCACCCCGCCAAAGGCCGACCCGCCCGTCAGCAGGCCCATCGCCAAACTCATCGTCCCCTTGCGCATCCTCCTTTGAACCATGTCCGGTCCAAAACGCTTCGTCAAATCTGCTGCTGCGGCCCTTATTTCGCCCGACGCCCCATTTCTCCCAAATAAAGATTGCCTAAAATCACAATGTAGTTACATTGCAGGTATCCAGCATGATAACGCGCCACACCATCCTCTGCTCCGCTCTGCTCCTCGGCCTCGTCCTCCCCACCCCCGCCGAGGCCCCTCCTCAGGACCGGAAAATCGTTGATTTTCAGCTATTTGCTGGAACCAACGAGTCCTTCACCCTCACCCCCAAGGCCGCCCTCCCCCTCTACGACACCCGCGCCGCCCGACGCGTCCTCGCCACCCTCCCGGCCGATCAACCCCTCACCGTCCTCGCCATGGACCAGTTCGGCCTCCAAGTCCGCGGCTCCGCCAAAAATGGCCCCGTCACCGGCTGGATCAGCCAAAAATCGGTCCTCGACGACCAACAGCGCCAAACCCTCGCCGCCCTCTTCGCCCGCCAAACCCTCATCGAAGCCCTCGTGGCCCGCAAACAGGCCGCCATCGGCATGAACTTCGCCGAACTCACCCGCGTCCTCGGCCCCGCCACCAGCCACAACATCCTCGCCGAAGGCTCCGGCCGCACCGAAACCGCCAGCTGGGTCAAAACCCAGAAAGTCGACCTCAATGACACCCTCGACCTCGGCACCAACAGCTCCCTCCTCAAAGTGGATGTCGAAGTCGGCCGCATCACCGTGGAACTCGACCAGGGCGTGGCCCGCTCCATCAACCTCAATCTCGAGGGCCTCGCCCCCGAAATCCCCACCATCCCCGCCCCCATCACCCCTCCCTTCCAACGCTCCGGCCCCACCAAACTTTCCCAGACCTCTCCCTGAGGAATGCCCACCTCGGTAAATCTCAATTCCCCCCCGATTCCCCCCCCCCCCCCCCCCCCGCCCCCCCCCCCCCCCCCCCACCCCC
>Ga0105050_10000635_pt1 | contig 53834 bp, 50 predicted proteins | sample FRY01_FD_78088 | JGI IMG/M metagenome (GOLD analysis project Ga0105050, IMG submission 78088) | Freshwater microbial communities from Lake Fryxell liftoff mats and glacier meltwater in Antarctica - FRY-01 | ecosystem: Environmental > Aquatic > Freshwater > Ice > Glacier meltwater ...
CGCACCCACTTCGATTCGACAGACTCCCTGGCCCGGACTATTCATGAATCGTCCGGGTCAAAGCCTGCCACCCGTCCAGCCCCAGGGATTGCATCGTCTGCAGGTTTGACCTGTAGATCTCGCCGGTGTCGGCCATTGACTGTGTCGCGCGCAGAACACTGCTTTCCCGCAGCAGATGCAGGGTCGGGTAGGGTGATCGGTTGGTGTAGTTGCCAATGTCAGTGCTGACCAGATCTGCAAACTGGTACTGAGGATGAAAACTTGCGATCTGGATCAAACCGGTCAGACCCAGGGATTCGAGCAGTTTGTCCGCATCCAGCAGAAACCGGTTGAAGTCCAGAAAGTCGTCAAGCACAAACGGATGGACCAGAAGCGTGGTCTCCACGTCGTTCTCATCGACCTGTACGAGCAGTCGCAATTCCGGTTCGAGATCTGCAAGCAAGGTGGATGGTGTGCACGCTGTGCTGACGATGTAACGCACGCGGTTACCCATGTGAACAGCGCGTGCAAAAGGGCACAGGTTCAAACCGATCACGGCGGTGGTCAACCAGTGCCTGGTGGCTGGGATGATTTTTTCAATACGGGTGGTCATGGGAGCATGGTGGTTGCTGTCCGTGTGATCGGCGGGTTGTCGGTCGGCTGATCCACACTGTACCCTGAGTCCGCGCGACGCTGCTTTTTCCCGCATGCGTCCCTGGTGCCACGAGGCGCGTCACCACAGGTTCAAACAAGGATACCCATATGGATCAGATCGGCATCTACAACCTTACCGTACCCGTGTTCACCGGTATGCTCGACCGCATGAGTGCCTGGCTGGATCTGGCTCAGACACATGGCGCCACGCAGGGTGTTCCCATCGATGCGCTGCTGCAGGAACGGCTGGCACCGGATATGTTCACGGCGCTGGGCCAATACCAGCTGGCGACCGCATTTGCCAAGAATGCCATGTGTCGACTGGCCGGCCAGTCACCGCCGGATTTTCCGGATATCGAAAAAACGGCAGTCCATGTGCGTGCGCGAATTGACCGTGCCCGGGCCATCGTTCAATCCGTTCTGCCGGCGATGCTGGATGGCGCGGCAACCCGTGAGATCATCATCCAGACGGGCCCGAACGATCGAACAACCTTCAGCGGGGAAGACTACCTGCTGAAGTTTGCGCTACCCCAGTTCTATTTCCATGCGTCGATGGCCTACGCCATTTTTCGTCACAACGGCGTCAAGCTCGGCAAACGGGACTTCCTGACGATTAACCGATAGTTCGTTATCGACCTTGTCGCACGGAGGCCGGCTTTTCATCCGTGCACAGGTTTGTCCGTGCCGCCCCGCTTTTGAAAAATTCGAGAGCGGTGACTACTCCGACGAACCCAGTGAATATCGAAGACCGGCGGTAACCGAATTGGATCGTTGGGTGTTGATCTCCAGTGCAGAATCATCGGGCGCCTGCATTTCGAAATTGCCCGTCAGCAGATATCGGTAGTCGGCTGTGAAGTGCAGTCGGGGTGTAACCGCGATATCAACACCGATAATCGCTTGAGCAGCAAAGGTTGTGTCACTGTCGTCGAGGATTCGAGCGCGTTCTTCGATGGCACCGCAGACAAATCGTTTGCAAAAGGTTCTGGTATCGATCTTGTAGTCGGCCCTCGTCAGCCCGCCGCCAATGCCTACGTAGGGACGCAAGGATGAGCCTGGATAAAACTGGAAGATGGTGTTCATCATCAGTGTCGACATTGACAGGTCGCCTCTCGCCAACTCCTCACCGATCGCGCCGCTCGTTTCGAAGACTTCGATGACGTTGTTGCGATATCCAGCTTCAATCTCGAGGCGCAGGCGATCGCGCCAGCTGTAGCCGACGGCCACATTTGTAGCTGGTCCTATGTCAAAAGCATCCACGACACTTTCTGTGCCGGTAATTTCCGCATCTTCGGCAAAGGCGCCGCCGATGTTGCCGGCGACGTACCAGCCCTGGATGGGTTCCACACGAGGCGCTGGGGACGACGTTCTGCCACCGTCGGCAGTATGGAATCGAAGGTGCATCCAGAGGGATTGGACGCTATAGGACTCTTTGAGGTCGGCGCCGGATACTTCCTGCAGCCGCACGGAGGGAGCCTGCAGGTAGCGGTAATCGACCGCCACATCAAACCGGCGGCTGATTGGAACCGTAAAACCGGCGATGAATTGCCAGGCCAGGGATGAATCACTGTCGTGAACGATGTCCTGTCGAGGAATGATGACAGAACCTTCCTCGATGCCAGGAGTTGAAAAGCGCAATGACACGTCACTTTGTCCAATACCCAGACCGATATACGGGTGGAGGGCGAGCCCGACGTCCAGATCCCTGACTACGTTCAATATCAGATTGGTGGCGCGAATCGAATCTCCTTCATCGGAATCGGACTCTACCGCAGCGCTTGAGGAATAGAGAATTTCCGGGCTGTTCTCGTGCTCGGAACGCTCGAACTCGATGCGCCAGTCATCCATGAAACGCATACCGACGGCCACTGTAGGCTGGAACACACCCTGGTCAAAATTCATCTCGGCGCCGTTCGAATCCAGCTTCAGGTCGTCGGTGTAGTCCCAGCCGGCACCCGCACTCAGATATAGGTTATCGATGAAATCGGCGCGGACGGGTGCACAAAGCGCTGCGGTCAGAAGCAGAGCGAGAGCATGCGGCCCGGGATTGCGGGTGCTTTGTTGGCAACCAACAACCGCTTCGCTTCGTCCATTGGCGAATGTAACGGAAAAAATAGTTCGTATCTCCTGGATAGACTGTACTGAGTCAACCGCGGTCGTGCCTTTCTGATGGCGGCGGCAGAACCCCTGATGGCGGTCGCAAGGCCTCGCAGATTGCCACGCACTCGCTGTAACTGCCAGCTTCCCGGTTTGGTGTCGAAGCAGTCGGAAAACCAATCGCCGGGAATACGCCAGCCGCTGATCTTTCGAGTCTATTCCAGACCTTTTCCAGACTTTGGGTCGATGGGCAATTGACTTGATCCAGACGCCCGAAGGTATCTCGAATAACATCTGGTGACTGACCTGCAATGGGTCAGACAGGTGGGGATGATCGTGGCGCGACGCTTTCGACGTGATGGTGCAATCCTGCTGCCGGCGATCGGCAGCCAGCTGATTGTCGCAACCGGCGTGTTTGTGGTTCCGTTCACCGTGGTTGCGCTGCTCCGCAGTGGTGACTTCGATGAGCAGTCGGCCGGCTTTCTCGTCAGCCTTGAAGCCATGGCGGCATCGATCACGACCATCGGGCTGTCGACCCTGACGTGTCCGCGATCGCGCCGGCGGTTTGCGCTTTATGGTGCTGTAGGCGTGATTCTGGGCAATGCGGCGGCCTGGTTGGTGATGGGAAGTTCAAATCCTGAACTCCTTATTGCCGCCCGCCTCCTGGCAGGGATCGGTGCGGGAGTCGTGACGGCTGAGGTCGCAGCGGTGGTTGCTCGCTGCCTCGATCGCGAGCGAATGATCTCCCTACTCTCGATCGCTGCCGTGCTGAACGGTTCGCTCTGGATCTGGCTGATTCCGAATGCACCTGAAGCAATCGGAACTGGAGCGCCCTATGCAGCCATGCTGATCGGCGGGTTACTGGGACTGTTGCTGTTGACCCGACTGCCGTCGCCCATCATTCGATCACGGCTGACGCAAAGTACGCTCATGACGTCGGAAAACGACCACCGACTCAAAGGGGTAGTGTTGCCCGGGGTATTTTTCACCCAACTGGGCCAAGGCGCGTTCTGGACGTTTGTGGCGATCTATGGCGCAAACGCTGGTCTGGCAGAGCAGGAAGTCGGCGGCTGGTTGTCGGTGATGACACTCCTGCTGCTGGTTGGGGTAGTGGGTACAGCAGCCATTGGCAAGCGGGCTGGACGATTTCTGCCACTGTTTCTGCTGACGTCGATCAACGTAATCTCCATCGTTGCCATTACCTACGCCAGTGATTCGACGGTCTACATCGTGGCCAATGTCGTGCAGGCAATTACCAATCTGTCATCGCTGGTCTATCAGTTGGGTCTGGCCGCAGCGATCGATCGGAGCGGTCGTGTCTTTACGGCTGCCAACGGGTTGGTAGGACTTGGCAATGGCCTGGGTTCAGCCGTTGCCGGCAGCATCGCCCTTCAATTTGGTGTCGCACAGGTTGGTCTGGCGGTGGTTGCCTTCAATATCCTGGCGCTCGTTTGTTACGCACTGGTCCGCAATGGCGTGAATCGTCAGGTGATTGAACTGCGTGCCTGATCATTGTGGGTTGCCGGGTCGGAGCAGCCGACAGGTCAGGAGACCCGCCGACCGCTCATATTGAACAGCCGGGTATCAGAGCAGATCACCACCACAGGCGCCGGCAGTCGTGCCGGTTGCCTTGAACGCCTTGATGACGTTGCGCCCAGTGGTCCAGCGATGTACCTCGTCCGGACCATCGACGAGACGCTGCGACCGGATGTGGGTGTACCAGGCCGCCAGTGGTGTATCCCGCGAATAACCCAGCGCACCATGCAACTGAATCGCGGTATCCACCACGTGATGGACCATGTTGGCGAGGAAGACCTTGGCGATCCCGTTTTCCTGCCGGATATCCATCTTGTTTTCGGCTTTGTAGGCGATATGCATCAACATCAGGCGAGCGATGTAGAGCTGACTTGCACACTCGGCCAGCATGAACTGTACTGCCTGTCGTTCATCGAGCTTCTTGCCAAATGTTGACCGTTTTGTCACGTGTTCAGTAGCCATGTCGAGGGCACGTTGCGCCATCGCGACGTTATGCATGCCATGACGCAGGCGACCATAGGCCAGCCGGTGCTGTCCCATGTTGAACCCGTTGCCTTCACCACCGAGCAGGTTTTCTGCTGGCACCTCGAGATTGGTGATTTCGATTTCCGAGTGACCACCACCGAGGATGTGTGAGAGTGGCCCTTCGAGCGCCATCGTCTTGATGTCGCGCTTGATCTTGTAGCCTGGGTTCGGCAACTCCACGAGGAAGGTCGAGAACTGCTGATGGCGAGGAGCATTTGGATCGGTCTTTGCCATGACCAGAGCAATGTCGGCAACACTGGCTGCTGACGAAAACCACTTTTCGCCATTCAGGACGTACGCGTCATTGCCACTGCGCTCTGCACGGGTCTGCATGCCCGTGGCGTCGGCGCCAGAAGCCTTCTCGGTCATCGAGTAACAGATGCGCTTGTCGCCATTGAGCAGTGGCTTGAGGAACTTCTCTTTCTGATACGGTGTGCCGTGTTCGAGCAGGGTCAGCATTGTGGCGTCATCAGGCCCCTGCGTGTTCATCGACAGTGCGCCGAGATAACTTTCGCCCAGCTCCATCTGCACCAGTGCGTTGGCCAGTGGTCCCAGACCCATGCCACCATGCTCTTTGGGAATGAAAGGACACCACAGGCCCTGCGCGCGTGCTTTTGTGCGCAGTTCGCCCAGTACAGTCTTGTAGTCCTCGCCGGCCAGCAGACGCTTTTCGGCGGGGATGCATTCTTCGTGCACCCATTGTCTTATGCGAACGCGCATCGCCTTGGCGTCTGCTGGAATATCAAAATCAATGGCCATGTTGTCCTCACCTCAGGTTGTGTAGTTCTCGCCTCTGGTTCTCGCCCCTATAGTGCGGCATCTGAGCCGACCGGACCACCTGCGATGCACGAGTAGTGCAATCCGGGAGAAAAGGTACGACCAGCCTGTGACGAATTCTCAAAGCTCGCGAATCATGGGACAAGAACCTAAGTGGTGCCGGGACAAGAGCCATGCCGGAGGCCGTTAGCACGATGAATCTGGATGCCCGCGAAATTTTTGCCGAGCTGCTCGACAGTCATCGCAAGATTGTCTTCAAGGTAGCCCACAGCTATGCGTGGCATCCCGAGGACAAGGCCGAACTGTCCCAGGAAATTGCGTTGCAGCTTTGGCGAGCTTTTCCGACCTATGACAGCCACCGGAAATTTTCGACCTGGATGTACCGTATTGCACTGAATGTTGCGATCTCGTTTGTTCGTGACTACAGCCAAAAGCGAGCCGGCAATGTTGCGTTTGAGCAGAGCCTGCATGACCAGGTTGATCCAAATTCTGACGACCCTGAAATGGCGCAACAGATCAGTATTCTGAATCGCATCATCGCGCGACTCGATCCGCTCAATAGAGCGCTGATGCTGCTGTATCTCGATGAACATTCGAATGCCGATATTGGTGAAGTGCTGGGCCTTTCCGAGACCAACGTTTCGACCAGACTCAGCCGGCTCAAACAACGCATTCGAAACGATCTGGTGTGAACCGCTGATCCCAGCTGATTTGACAGGCTGATTTGACAACGGAGTGGTGAAATGACGGATGTTCTTGAACTCGATGATCTGAAAAGCGCGTGGGCCAGCCTTGATCGCAAACTGGATCTGCGCAATGCGTTGTTGCTCGACCAGGTGCGTGAAAAGCGCTTCAAGACACTCAGCGTCCGACTCCTGCCCCTGCGTTTTGGACAGGCGGTACAGATGGTGTCTGGTGTGCTTCTGATCCTGCTGGCGGTGTCTGTTTGGAGTGAATTCAAGGATGCCAGTGTGTTGTTCTGGTCTGCGATTGCCATGCACGTTTATGGCGTGGTACTGATCAGCCTCGGCGGCGTCATGCAGGGCAAACTCAGCGAATTTGATCGCAATGAAAATGTACTGGAGAACCAGAAGCGGCTCGCACGGGCACGACGCTTTTATGTCCTTGGCGGAATGGCTGTCGGTTTGCCCTGGTGGTTTTTGTGGGTACCTTTTGGTGCGGTGGGTGTCGCCGCGGTGGCTGGTGTTGATCTCTATGCACGTGCGCCAGGCATCATGGCGTGGATGTTTGCTGGCGGTGTTGTCGGATACGCACTGACGCTGGTGGTGTATCGCTGGGCCATGCAGAAGCCTGAGTGGGCGGCACGTATTGAAGGCTCAGCGGCCGGCAGGAGCCTCAATCGGGCTCGTGAGGTACTCGACGAACTGAATGCGTTCGAGAAGGATTGAGCGGCTCGTTGGGACACGTTGGTGGACAAGTGCACAAAGTCACAAGCGAGCCAATGCACACGCACATTTTTCCGGTCTTCAGGTGATTGCTGGCTGTGGGGCAAAGCTGAAGAGGTACGCACGTCGCTGACGATCAGTTGAGAGGTTGGCGGATGTGAAGTGGCAGGTGCCGGGACCATGGACTGTGCAGTCACCGGCATGAAGCGGGCAGGCGACAGTCGTTTCAAGCGGTAGACGAGCCTGCTCTGCAGACGTGATGGCAAGCAGTCTCGCATCATCTTCGGGCTCACCACCCACCACTTCGTGTGGCAGCAGCACGTCGAGTGAGTGACCCGGCAGGAAGTGCATGCAACCGGTGTTTTCATCCACGTCGTCCAGAGGCAACCAGAACTGCAGCAGATCTCGCGGCACTCGAACCCCTGCACGGGTTACCGGCTTGTACAGGTAGGAGAGGTCCTGATGCCATGGTGTGGTCGCCTCGTGCATTGGTGGCTTGTAGAGCAGCTGATCAAAGACCCAGACCGGCTCTGCACAGCCAAACACCGCTGCCGCCAGCGCCCGTCCGGCGCGCAGTGCTGCATTGTCCCGAAAGCCTGCATGCCAGGCCGATGGGCGGATGATCTGACGGGTGCGATTGCCGAGCAATCGGTCACCCGAGCCACAATCGATAATTCCACCCAGCGCAGCGTCATACAGAGCGCGCAGGTCGGCGAGATCCTCGGTCTTGACCAGGCCCGGTATTGCACAGAAACCTTCACGCTGAAATTGCGTGCGAATCTCGTCAGGGGTCATGCGATGAGTGCTCCCGGATGAGGTGTGCGATCGACCAATGGCAGAACAATGGGTGTATAGAGTTCTGCAAACGCCGGCGCCGTGCGGTGCTGATCAAGATGCTGCTGTGACTCCCAGCGTTCAACCAGCGTGAAATGGCAGGGGTCGTTCAACGACTGGTAAATCTCGAAGCGGAGGCAACCCGGTTCAGCTCTGGCAGCCGCCGTCAGCTGGACAAGGACGGCTCTGACCTGGTCGACATCGCAGGCGAGTTTCACGGTGAGCATCACGTTGAGATAGATCATGAAATATTCCTGGGGGCCAGATGCAGTGGTGGATGATAAGACAGTCCAAGGGGAGGCGACACCGGCTCATGGCGATCAAAACGGCGGGTGCTAATTCGGGCTCCCAATCGAGGGAATAATTGAAAGCGCACAGTGATCTGGCTACGCTTGTCACGCCTCTTCTCACCTTCAATACGGAGACTCCCATGCAAGCCATTGCATACCGATGCGGGTTTGAACTCGCATTCGTACTTGGGGACCGTTGTGCAGAGCCAGTTCGTTTGTTGTCAACGCACAGAGTCGCTGCGCCAGATCTCGATCCGTAATCGATTGCACTGAAGTGATCCTCTGTGCTGAGTGAACCTGCAAGCACATGGGTGAAACATGTCTCTGATTTCTGTTCTCGAAGTGGTTTATCAAGCCGGTACGAAGCCGCTGTTTTCCGGGTTGTCCCTGGCGATCGATTCCGGTGACCGGGTTGGTCTGGTCGGTCATAACGGTTCTGGCAAGTCCACTCTGCTCAAGATCATGGCCGGTGAAATCGTGGCCGATGCCGGACGGATGGTTCGTGCGCGGGGCCTGAAGGTCGGCATGGTGGAACAGTTTCTGCCGGCGACCGTTGAGGTCCTGGCTGCGCGGGAAGCGATATTGCAGTGTCTGCCGGAGGATCAGCGAATCACCGAAGCCTATCGGGTAGACACGTTGCTGGAGGAACTCGGATTTGACGACGCGACGGCGAACCGACCTCTGGTGCAGATGAGTGGTGGCCAGAAAAATCTGGTGCTGTTTGCACGTGCCATCATTGCCGAGCCGGAGTTCCTGCTGCTGGACGAACCTGGCAATCACATGGATTCACTTGCCATGGGACAGCTCAAACACTACCTGCAGAGAGCTGATGTCCCGGCGTTCCTGATGATCTCCCATGATCGGGCTCTGCTGGATGCAGTCACTGACCGAACGTTGTGGTTGCGTGACCTTCGTTGTTACAGCCTGGCGATGCCGTACTCGCAGGCCAGGGCCGCGTTGTCCGAGCAGGATGAAGCGGCACGCCGGACTCGCGCCGCAGAAGACAAGGAGATCGACAAGCTGCGTGAAAGTGCGAAACGCATCGCTGGCTGGAGCCGCATTCACGACAGCGAGAGTCTGGCCCGCAAGGCAAAAAGCATGGAAAAGCGTGTGGAACGCATGGAAACCGAAGTGACCTTTGTGAGTGAGGGATCCGGTCTGTCGCTCAAGGTTGATGCCGGTCTCATGCAGGCAAAGCAGATCTTCACCCTTGATCACACCCGCATCGTTGCACCTGGGGGGCGGCCATTGTTCGACGCTGAGGAACTCACCTTCCGACCAGGTGATCGAATCGCGCTGCTGGGCATCAACGGCTGTGGCAAGAGCAGCATGATCCGGGTGCTGCTGGCCGCGTCGGCGCAGGCAGCAGGTGAGCAGCGAGAGATCAGATTCAATCCGAATGTGCGCCTCGGCTACTTTGATCAGGAACTGGCGCTGTTCGAAACCGCATTTGGCATTCATGACTGGGTTCGAGAGCAGACCAGCAAGTCCACTGAAATGATCACCCGAGCGCTTGTGCATTGGGGCTTTCCCTATTCGGCAAGAGACCGGGCGGTGAACCTCCTCAGTGGTGGCGAGCGTGCACGACTGGTGCTGCTGACGTTTCAACTCAATCAACCCAATTTCCTGATCATGGACGAACCCACCAACCACGTGGATCTGCAGGGCAAGGAAGAACTCGAAACAGATCTCTGCCAGACAGGAATTTCCTTGCTGTTTACCAGCCACGATCAGCGTTTCATCGAAACCGTCGCCACCCGCTTCTGGTGGATACGCCAGGGCCGTCTGACGGAAGTTCATGATGCAAAGGACTACTTTGCGAGCATGGAAAAAATAGGTGAACCGAACTCTGGTCTGGTGGCTGAGCGCTCACGCGTGCCTGATCGAACGCAGCCGGAAAACGAAGAACGACTCCTGCAACGTATTTATCAGCTGGAGCAGTTACTGGCAGCCGATCGGAATCGTGTGAAGAAGTTCCAGAAGGCCAGGCTGCAGCAGGCCTGGGAGAGTGAATTGCAGCTACTGCTCAATCGTCTGGGTTGAGGCTGGGTTACAACAGGTCAGCACCATCGACATGCTTCTGTTCAGCTGCGACATTTTTGATACTCTCCCGATTGGGGGCGTAAATCAGCAAGTTGAGATGGGGAGACGATGGCAGAGGAAGCGGTCAAGCCGGAATCATCACCGGCCCTGGAAAACCATCCGGCACAGAAGACGACGGGTTATGCGTGGTATGCCCTTGCCGTGCTGTTTGTCGTCTATGTTTTCAATTTCATTGATCGCTCCATCGTCAATATTCTCGCTGAGTCCATCAAGAAGGACCTGGGCCTCGCGGACTGGCAAATTGCGCTTCTGGGCGCAGGACTGCCGTTTGCAATTTTTTATACGGCACTGGGTGTGCCCATCGCGCGAATGGCAGATCGTCACAACCGTCGCAATATCCTCGCTGTGTGCCTAGCCATCTGGAGTGCCATGACCGCGTTATGCGGTCTGACGGGAAGTTTCTTTCAGTTGCTGGCGGCGCGAATTGGCGTGGCGATCGGGGAAGCCGGCGGCAGCCCGCCATCACATTCGATGATCTCGGATTACTTTGCGCAGGATCGACGGGCCACGGCGCTTGGCATCTATGCGCTGGGTATCCCGGTAGGCACCATGTTGGGCTACCTGTTTGGCGGCTGGTTGACCGAGAACTTCAGTTGGCGCGAAGCCTTCATCATCGTCGGGCTGCCGGGTTTGTTGATGGCGGTTTTTGTCCGGTTTGGTATTCGTGAGCCGGTACGGGTGCATTCGCAACAGGCGGTTGAAGCCAGGAAAAAAGAGCCACCGATCGGTGAGGTTTTCAAGGCACTGTGGAGCCGGCGCAGTTTTCGCTACATGGCCCTGGGTGGAGCGCTGCATGCACTGGTCGGCTACGGGGTCGGACCGTACGTACCCATGATGTTCCAGCGGATTCATGCGATGAGTCCTGCGGATATTGGTGTTGCGCTGTTTTACCTTGGTTTTGCAGGCATTCTCGGTACTGTCAGCGGCGGCTATTTTGCAGATCGGCTCGGTAAACGGGACGTGCGCTGGTATGTCTGGCTGCCGGGTATCGCGACGTTGTTTTCCATTCCTTTTTCGGTCACGTTCTACCTGCTGCCAGATCCGATCATGGCTTTCTGGGTTGGAGCCATACCGGGGTTTCTCGGGTCGTATTATCTGGGTCCGACATTTGCCCTCGCCCAAGGGATGGTCGGGCCGAGCATGCGCGCGCTGACCGCGTCCATCCTGCTGCTGATCCTCAACCTCATCAGCATGGGTCTTGGCCCGCTGATCGTTGGCGTGACTTCGGATCTGCTCATGGCCTATTCGGGCCTTGGTGTGCAGTCGATCCGGTGGGCGCTGGTCAGCGTACTGGTGTTCAATGTCCTGTCGACCGTCTTCTATCTGCTGGCGGCAAAGGACCTCAAATCAGACCTCGCACGCGCGCACGAACTCAGCTGAACCAGGACTATAGTGCGTACAGCTCAGCCCGGTCCAGCGCGTTCTGCACGATGCGAATGCTCGCCGCGTCCACCATCACACCATCCACGTTGATCGCACCGAGTCCCTTTTTCAAAGCGTCGTCATAAGCGGCTTTCTGCTTGCGGGCTGAGGCGATGATGTCGGCTGACGGTGAAAACACAGCCTGCGCGACCTCCACCTGGCTTGGGTGAATGGCCCACTTGCCAACCATGCCGAGGATGTACGATCGTTCGGCTTCCTTTCGATACCCTTCCGGATTGCGGAAGTTGGCGTACGGGCCGTCGACCGGATCGATTCGATTGGCGCGACAGGCGATGGTCATCTTGTATCGCGGATAGTGCCAGAGATCGGGTGGATAGCCCCCGGTGCTGCCCACTTCGCCAAGTTGCATCTGCTGGCTGGCCGAGTAGTCACCCATACCGAAGATCAGGCACTCCAGACGATCACTTGAGGCCGCGATTTCTTCGACGTGCATCATGCCTTCGACTTCTTCTATGAGGCACTCGATGCCGATCCGGCGCTTCAAACCGAGCTTTTTCTCCAACTGATCCAATAACAGGTGCACAAACACCACATCACTCGCCTTCTTGGCCTTGGTGAGCATGATGGTGTCCAGTTTGTCGCCGGCACCAGTGACCACCTCGATGATGTCATCGTGACACCACTGCGTTTCCACGTCGTTGATACGGACACAGAGTGTTTTTGGTCGCCATTGATGTCGTTGCAGAGCTTCGACGATCAACCCGCGCGCACCCGGTTTGGCCGAAGGAGCCACTGCGTCCTCAAGATCCAGAAAGACGTGGTCGAGTTCCAGATCGGCAGCCTTGGCCATCATCTTTTCGCTGGATCCCGGTACGGACAGCTGACAGCGTCGGGCGCGTCTGGGTTGTGTAGACATGCTTGTTTTTACCTGCTCTCGACTAGTTTATTCTTCGTTTGATGAGAACGCGGCGTTCGCCTTCGAATACCGTTTCATCCTTCTGGTTGACACCCCAGTGGCGGAAGTGCACCACACCGGCATTGGCATGGGTCGCGGATGCTGACTTGCCGAGTACTTCAGTGTAAGCGTACAGCGTATCGCCGTGAAAAACGGGTGACTTCAGGCGGATTTTGTCCAGCATCAGTTCGGCCACGGCGTTTTCAGCGGTGTCCTGCATGGTCAGCCCGATGACGATGGCAATGGTCACGCCTCCGAACACCACACGTTCAGCCCAACCGCGACCACCTACACCACCTTGTTTCATCAGATCATCGTTGAAGTGGCCTTCTGCAGTGTTGAGCACCTGCAGTGTGATGCCGACGTTGTCCTGTTCCGTCACCGTCTTGCCGCGTGCATGGCGGTACACCGCACCAACCGCATAGTCCTCGAACCAGTTGTCGTTCCCGGTGAGGCTCATGCTGTGCGACTGCGTTTACGAACCAGGTTGGTCCGTGTGTATTCCAGAACCTTGTCGCCATGCTGATTGAACCCCTGGGACTGCCAGCTGACGATGCCCAGCGCGGCCTGGCCTTTTGATTCACGTGCGCTGACTACGGTGCTGCGGGCTGTCAATGTGTCACCCACGTAGACCGGGGCGAGGAACTGACAGTTGTCGACACCGAGAAAGGGACCACCACCTTCAGACAAATCCTCGACCGTGATCCCGAACACGGTGTTGAAAACGAGCAACGGGTTGACCACCGTGCGTGGGTGCCCCTGACTTTGTGCGTAAACTTCATTGAAATAGAGTGGGCAGAAGGACAGGGTCTGGGCGCTGAACGCTGCGTTGTCACCATCGGTGATCGTGCGCCCCCAGTGATGCTCGAACACTCGCCCTGCGATGAAATCTTCGAAACGATTGCCTTTTGGCCACAGTCTGGCACGTGCTTTGAAATCGGTGTCGCTCATGCATGACCTCGTAACTCTTTACTGCTCGCCTCTTTACTCCTTGACTCTTGATTTCTTAAAAGAGCAAACAGAGGGTCCAGATCGGATTGTGCATCGAGCGTACGACAAAACTGCTCTATGGAATCGGCGCGATCACGACCCATCAGCGGATCAACCAGGGCGTGAAACTTGGCGGAGAGTTTTTGCCACTGCAGATCAAGGTCGGTCAGCGGGATGGCCACATTGCTGTCTTCCGCCAGCCACTCTCCGGCAACACGCATGCGAACGCGTGATTCGGCGCGCGGCTGATTCCAGGCAATCACCGTGATGCGGTCGCGCAGATCCGTCAGTTCCGGGCGTTGTGTCAGTGCATCCGTGTACGATTCGATTCCGGCGGTGTCCTCACCTGCCATGGCCATGGCAGCGGTGAAACGCAGGCTGAACTTCGCTTCCAGTCCGGAGACCGGTTGCTGGATATTGCAGACGCCGAAGTGCCCTTCGTTGACGACGATTTCAACCGCGTCGATGTCACGTGCCGCCAGTTGATGCCGCTGCATCAAGGTTCGGGTGGCTTCGATGCTGGAGTGTGTGAGGTAACAGGCTGCGTGGTATTTGAAGCAGATGCCCGGGACGTAGGCATCTCGATGCATAGCCTCGTCGAATCGTCCGGGATCCAGCCCCTGCGACTGAGTGGCCGCAAAACCCTGCATGACTTCGAGAATGTTGGTTCGGCTTTCAAAACCACGTTTTGCGAGGCGCGCTGCGGCCAGGCCGGTCTGGGCGGCATGTCCTGCATGCAGCGGTTTGACCATGGTGCCAAACTGGGACTTCAGCCCGCTGGCCTGTGTGCCGGCGATACCCAGTGCGCGTGCGGTGGCTTGTGAATCGAGTTTATACAACCTGGCAGCAGCGGCGGCCGCGCCAAAGCTGCCGAGCGTTCCGGTGGCATGGAAACCACGTGCGTAGTGTGAAGCACCCAGGGTTCGCCCGAGAATGCACTCCGTATCGACCCCGGCCGCAAATGCGTTGATGAGGTCGGCACCGGTGCTGTCGCGAACCTCCGCCAGTGCCAAAGCGGCGGGTGCAACCGGCACGGTTGGATGCCCCGTCATGTCGTTGTGCACATCGTCGTAGTCGTGTGCGTGCCCGGCGGCGCCGTTGACCAGTGCAGCCTGATCGAGAGTTGCACGTTCAAGCTCGCAAAAAATCGTCGACTGGGGATTGCCACCGGCCTCACGGATGTCGGCGAGCAGTATCCGGGTGAGTGGCTCGCGCATGCCGGCCAGGGTGACGCCGATGTAGTCGAGCAGGCATTGTTTGGCGACCGTTATGGAACTCGGGGGCAGGGCGTCGAAACGGCTGGTCGCGATACGCTCTGCCAGTTGCAGGGTTGCTCCGGCCTTCATGTCGGACACCCGGAGTTGGTGTCGACTGTGTGATCCATGGTTTCTCCCCCTCTTCACCCGATACAATCATAACCTGAAGCCGTGAAGTTGCCCTCACTCGCTGCGATGGGCATGATCCGGTACTACTTTGACATTCACGGCTCGCCAATGAGTATGCAGTCCCGCTGTTCGGTCCGATCACGCGAGGCAGGCGAAGGTCTGGCCGGAACGGCGGATCGTGTTGATGTCTGGTTGATGCTCGAATATCGGGGTGTCTGGCGCCCAAAAGTGGTGACTGACCACGATCTCGATGCACCCACCAACACTTGGCTCGACACGCTGCAGGCAGGGTACCGTGCGCGCGGTCTGACCTGCCGCCTGCAAATGATCAAACAGCGGTCGTCAGGCGAACTTCGACTCTTCACGATTCAGGGCGCTGACACCTGGGTCAGATCGGCTCCGGACTATTTTTCGTTGGTTACCGCTCCCGATCGCGTCGCTGCGGGTGCGTTCTATTTTGTCTGCACACACGGGCAGCGGGATCTCTGCTGCGCCGAGTTCGGCATGCCGGTTTATCGCGCGCTGCGCGAACGTGTGCAGGATCGCGTCTGGCAGACCAGTCATCTTGGTGGACACCGGTTTGCGGCCAACGTGCTGGTGGCGCCTGCGGCGACGATGTACGGAAGAGTGACTTCACAGGATGTGGACACGCTGCTGGCAGCCACCGAGCACGGTGTGTTGTACCGGCCGCTGGCGCGCGGTCGAACCGGTTACGCACCTGAGGTGCAGGCCGCTGAAATCCTGAGCGGGCTGGATTCGCCACTCGAACAGGTCGACCGACTTGCCGGGCGGCAATGGCGAGTCCGGTTCGCGGCCGGCAGCGTTGATGTCGTGGTACGCGACATCCTCTCCATGGCCAGTTGTGGTGATGAACAAGGCAAACCAGCCCTGGAATACGCCCTATCGCAGATTCCGGAATTTGACTGATCGTGCAGTCCTGCTGAAACCCTGAACGGGCCGGTGTCTCAGCCATTCACGCCCCAGCGATTGACGAAGGTGATCTCGGTTGCCTTCTGTCGCTCGGCTTTTTTCAGCGTGACCCCTTTCATGTAACCCACTGGCAGCATGACCAGATGCAGGCTGCCGCTTGGCATGCCCAGTATTTCTGCTACCTGTTGCTGGCGCGCAGCCAACAAGCTGGTCCACGTTGCCCCGATGTGTCGTGCCCGCAGCGCCAGCATCAGTGACCACGCTGCAGGCAACAGTGATCCGTAGTAGCCGATCTGCTGGCTGACTTCCGCGCCTGGTGGTGGAGTGGTTGCACAGACGAAGATCATCGCGGGTATTTCGTGCAGACGGCTGACCAATGCCTTTTGCGTGGCCTTGATCTGGATGCCTCGCAGTTCTGCAAATTCACCCAGTACGGCAGCATACAGTTTGGATAGTTGTGCTTTGGTCGCCGGGTCCGTGACCACGACAAAACGCCAGTTTTCGCCTGCGGCCCCGGTTGGCGCCTGCGCAGCGATGTCGATGCAGTCCAGCAGCACATCCATCTGGATGGGACGTTCGAAGTCGAGGTTCCTCCGGATCGAGCGTGCGGTAGACAGCACCCAGTCAACACTGGGAAGATGAAGATCGTTGTCGAAGTCGGTCATGCTGGCAGGTTAACGCAGCTGAATCCGGTTCACCATGTGGCCCCAGGCTGAGAGGGCAATCAGGCGCCAGGGCCGAGCCATAGATTGGAGACGGGGTAACCGAACACGTTGAAACACGTATGAAAGACAATCAGGGTGTAGAGGTTCTTGCGGGCCTGCATGAGCAGCCCGAAAAACAACGTCGGAACCAGCAGCGGCCACGTCTGTGGTATCTGCCAGAGATGGGACAGCGCGAACAGTGTGGAGCCGACCAGCCAGTTGGCACGGCCCAGAAATGCTGTCTTTTTCATCAGGTAGCCGCGGAAGTACACCTCTTCGCCGATAAAGTTGCCAATCAGCATGAGTACCAGCAGGAAGGTCGAAGCGCCGTAAAACGCCTCGGCGCTGGCGAACATGCTGTGGGCAGGAATCGCCAGTGCTGGCAACGAATCGAGCCAGGCCTGAAATGGCGTGTAAGCCGTCAGCATCCAGGGCAGCGAAAAAACGACGGATGCGATGAACGCGAGCGGCGCAATCAGTAGTGGTTCCCGCAGGCGGAACCGGTGCAGTGCGAGGAACTCGGCTACCTCGGGCCAGGTCAGGCCATCGCGCCAACGCAACATCACCAGGGGTAACGCGATATGCCAGATCCAGGTGAATAGGACAAACAGCACGTATTGGTACAGGAGTGGATCAACACCGGACAGATTCACGCCAGCGCGGAAGATCGGCTCGATGTTGATCAACGCGTAGGCAAACAGACCGGGGAGCAGATACGCAGCGAGGTATCCGGCGCGTGACAAGGTGGTTCGAGCCTGCCCGTGTTCGCACCAGTGCGTCCAGACGGGGTCTTCACAGATCAAACTTTTTCGGAGGCGGGTGAAGCAGGACATCGACAGCAATCTCCATGGAGTGTTGCTGTCGATGTTCCGTCACGACCATCGTGCTGACGACTCAACGGATCAAATGAGGCCCGTCGTCGGCGAACGGTTCAGGGCGTCTGGTGTGTCCCGCGGATCGTTCCCACGGATCGTATCCCTCGGATCGTATCCCTCGGATCGTATAGCGCAGTGCACCGGGTGAAAGTCCGCAATCGCGCTTGACCAGTCGGTGCAGGGATGCCTTGGAGCCGAAGCCGCAGCGCAGCCCGATCTCGAGTACGGATTCATCCTCTGACGCTGTGGCCAGTGCTGTCCGGAACTCAGCCAGTCGGTAGTCGTTCAAAACGGTCGAAAATCCACCGGGTACATGCAGATTGATTGCCTCTGAGAGAAGGTGTCTGCGGATGCCCAGTTGTCTGGCCGCATCATCGAGCCCGAAGTCGGCATCCAGCCAGCCACGGTTGGTCTCGAGGCTCGTCACAAAGCCTCGTAAACAGAAGCCAGAATCGCATCCTCCGGGGCCGGATTGCGAAGATCGTCTGTGGGAATTTCAATGGGAATTGAAGACGCCGGTGATCCGGGAGTCTCTGGGCTCGCCGGAAACGGCCGATAACCACGCAGACGCAAACAAGTGAGCAACCACAGGGAAATACCCAGGGCCGGTAACACGGCCCCGTTGTAGACCATCTGGGCCATGGCCTCACCACCGAAGAGCGCAGCGGGAAGAGTCATCCGGCCGAGCATCACCATGGCGATGGTGAACCACAGGTCAGTGTGTCGACCAAAACCAGCCGAGGCCGTTTGGCGACAACCAACGATCATTTTGATGGCGATGATCACACTGATCACCAGCGAGACCGCCTTGCCGATGGCCATCCAGAGTTCGAATGCAACGGGTGTTATGCCGGCCATTCCTGTCGCGGCATAAACAAGCAACGCCAGCCCAATTGGTAACCACAATCGCAGCGGCGGGAATTTTTGTTCAGCGAAATCATTGGAGTAACGCGCCGCGAGCGCTCTGGCATGCAGGATCAGGCAAGGTCCGACCAGCAGCCCGGCAGCATTGCAGAGAACAAAAGCCATGTCGGCCGAGTCACCTGCGTGCTGTGGGGCGAGCCAGGGCGCGCACAGAGTCAGCATACCCGTGGCAAGGCTGGCGGCGAACCAGTGACCAGCGCGGTCTGCCTGCTCCGTACGACCGACGTTGGCGGTCAGCAACAGCCCGACCAGGGCCAGATCCAAAACGAGGATTGCAACCATACCGTCCTGATGTCTCCTGTCATTCAGCGCGAGGCATCTGGAAAACAAACCGTGCGCCCTTCCGGAAGCCGAACAGGTCGCACGGGTGCCTGGTGGTGCTACTTCAAGTTACGCGACTTCCGGATCTGGAGCGGTCACGGTGATGCGGTTTTCCCGGCCGCAGCGAAGCAAGTGTATGTGACATGCCTGCAAAGCGATCGACTGATGAAGCGGACCAGACTGAAATCGACGGTTTGAACAGCCGGTTGGCTGAGCCCTGATGTGACAGCAGCCCACTCTGCATCCGGCGACACGACCGGCGACTGAATCGTGCAACACCGGGCGCGGTTGCGCCTGCTTGCGCTTAGGGCATAGGCTTGAAGTGAGTGGAGGAGGACGTATTGATGGCGATTTCGCGGTGGCTGCTGGTCGGCCTTGGTGTCGTGTGTGCAGCGGCATGGTCGGAGGAGACTTCGATCGGCTGGCCGACCTATGGCAGTGATCCCGGTGGTGGGCATTTCAGTCGCGCGCAACAGATCACTCGCGCAAACGTGCATCGGCTCGAGCGTGCCTGGACACATCGCTCAGGCGACTTTCGTACCGGCGTGGTGCGTGGTGTGGAAGGGTTCGACTCCGGGCAGGGTAGCGCGGCGTCTGCCTTCATCGGCACTCCCATCCTCGTCAATGACACGTTGTATTACTGCACACCCTTCAATCGGGTGTTTGCACTGGATCCGCTGACTGGCGTCGAGCGGTGGGTCTATGACCCGAAGGTTGATATGAGCAAACAGTCGCTGACCAATTGTCGGGCGGTCAGCAGCTGGCAGGACGATGAAAATCCGCATGCATTCTGCGGACATCGGATCATTCTGGGCACGCTGGATGCCCGGCTCATTTCGCTGGATGGCAAGACCGGCCGCAAGTGCCCGGACTTTGGTGTGAATGGCGAACTGGATATCAGTCTTGGCCTCGCCAAATTTGCGCCCGGTGAGTACAACCTGACAAGCCCCGCTGCCATTCTCGGCAACACGATGATCATCGGCTCGCGGATCATCGACAGCTTGCGCAAAGGGGTTCCGGCTGGAGTGGTGCGCGCCCTTGATGTTCGTACGGGTGCATTGAAGTGGGCCTGGAATCCGGTACCACCGGGGCGCGAAGAAAAAGACGGCGCTGGTGATTTTGTCAATGACACGACCAATGTCTGGTCGGTCATTTCCGTGGATGAGGCCCGGAATCTCGTGATCGTACCGACCGGGAACACCTCACCGGATTATTACGGTGGCGACCGCAAAGGTGATCTCGACTACTACTCGAGTTCGGTGGTGGCACTGGAAGGAACGACGGGCAAGGTCGTCTGGCACTATCAAACGGTGCATCACGATATCTGGGACTTCGATTTGCCTGCTCAGCCGACGCTGGTGGATGTCACCATCAATGGCAAAACGCGGCCTGCGGTGGTCCAGGTCACGAAAATGGGGCTGACCTTTGTCCTGGATCGGGAAACCGGCAAGCCACTCTTTCCCGTTGAAGAGCGACCGGTACCACAAACCGGTGCCGTTGAAGGTGAGTACCTGTCACCCACCCAACCGTTTCCAGTCAAACCGGCACCGCTGCACCAGTTGGGTATTACTCCGGATGATGCCTGGGGATTCACGTTCTGGGACGAGAGTGAGTGCCGGGACCAACTCGAGTCAATGACGACAGGCCCGATCTACACACCCATTTCCACCAAAGGTGTTGTGCTCTATCCGTCGAATATCGGTGGGCAGAACTGGGGAGCACCGGCGATCGACATGGTGCGCAACTACATGGTCACCAACACCAGACATGTTGGCATGGTGGTCAAGATGGTCCCGCGCGCTGAGTGTGCAGGTATCGAGGGCTTTCCACAGGAGGGCTCACCTTACTGTGTCAGCATGAAACCTTTCCTGTCGTCATTTGGCGCGCCGTGTACGGCACCTCCGTGGAGCACTTTGTCAGCGGTGGACCTCTCGACCGGTGACATCGTTTGGACGGTGCCACTGGGCACGCTCAAACATCAGGCGCCGTGGCCCTTGTCCTACATGGAGGGTGGTATGGAGATGGGTGGGCCGATGGTGACAGCCTCCGGTCTGGTTTTCATCGCAGCATCGGCTGATCGACACATGCGGGCGTTTGATGTAAACGATGGCTCCGAACTGTGGGCGGATGAACTGCCAACCACGGGCAATGCAGTGCCGATGTCATACCAGGTGGGTGGCAAGCAGTTTGTGGTGATCGCGGCTGGTGGGCATTTTACCTCGACCTCCCCAGCCGGGGACTATCTGATCGCATATGCCCTGAGCGATTCCGAATAACGTTTGAGGCAACCGGGGAAAGAAAATGTACGAGAATGTGTTTCAACCCATCCAGGTGGGCGGGGTCACGATTCCCAATCGGATCGTTCGCTCAGCGCATGGCACCCTGCTGACCGGTGAGGCGGCGATCGCGTACCACGAAGCGCGGGCCAGGGGTGGGGTGGGCATGATCACATTGGAAGCAACTGGCGTGCACCCGCTTGTTGCGTCCCAGGTTCCGCTGTATTCCGATAGTGTACTTCCGTATTACCGGGAGATCAGTCAGCGCATACATGCCCACGGTACGGTGTTGTTTCAGCAGATCTATCACGCCGGCGCCAGTTATGGTGGTGGCGCTGAAAGCTGGTCCGCAAGCGCGATTCCCAATTTTCAACAGGGAGTCGTGCCGTTCGAGATGAGCCAGTCGATGATCGATGAGGTTATCGAGAGTTTTGCCAACGCCGCTCGCCGATGTCGGGATGGTGGACTCGATGGAGTCGACGTCCATGCGTCCAGCGGTTATCTGATTCATGAATTTCTGTCACCAGCGCTCAATCAGCGAACCGACGGCTACGGCGGTTCGCTTGAAAATCGGATGCGTTTCCTGCTGGAAGTACTGGCCGCCATTCGTGCAGAAGTGAATGACGACCGCTTTGTGGTCGGTGTTCGACTGCCCAATGAGGATCATGTGCCAGGCGGCTTGACCGCGCCCCAGGTCGCCGAGATCGCAGCGAGACTGGATGCGCTGGTGGACTACGTCTCTCTGCACATGGGTTCGTATTGGCGTTTCCACACATTGATCGCACCGAGTGATGATCCGCTTGGCGTCGAGATGCCGGTGAACGCGGTCATCACCAAACGGGTCACCAAGCCCACCATCGTGGTTGGCAGGATCAATACGCTTGATCATGCAGAGTCGATCATCAAGACAGGTCAGGCCGACATGGTGTCCATGGTCCGGGCGTTGCTGGCGGATCCTGAACTGGTGAACAAATCCCGGCGTGGTGAAGAAAGCAGGATCAGGCCCTGCATCGGCACCAATATCGGTTGTGTGGGTCAGTTGATGAGCGGTCATCCTTTGTCCTGCGTGGTCAATCCTTCGGCAGCCCGGGAGAACCTCATCACCTTTGAACCCGCAGACCGATCGGCAACCCGCAAGCGGGTACTGATTGTGGGCGGCGGGCCTGCAGGGCTCGAAGCCGCGCGAACCGCTGCATTGCGTGGTCATCAGGTGATCCTGCATGAAGCCGGTCAGCGACTGGGCGGGCAGGTCGCCATTGCGGCATCGGCACCACATCGTGCGGATGTAGGCGCGATCGTGAGTTTTCTCGTCGAGGAGATTGAATCCCTCGGCGTTGAAGTCCATCTGAACTCGCTGGTGGATGCCGAGGTGGTGGCAACTGTTGATCCCGATGAAGTCATCGTTGCCACCGGAACAACGCCGCGGTACGACGGATTTCAGGTGTCGACGCCAGCCCTGCCGATTGCGGGTTTTGACCGCAGGCATGTATACAACGCCTGGCAGTTGTTTGGCCATGGTGATCCCATCCAGATCAAGGGGCCTGCGGTCGTGTTTGACGACACGGGTTCCTATGAGGCGATCTCCGCGTGCGACGCCTTGTTGAAAGCCGGTGTGCACGTGACCATGGTCAGCCGATTCGAGGGCATTGGCGGTACGGTGCCCTTCCCGCCGGTGACGGTAGAAGCGTCTCGCGAGCGACTGATGGCAGCCGACTTCGACTTCATTGGCGGCCACTACCTGCGTGCCATCGAACCTGACGAAGTCGAAATCGGTGTGCTGTTTACATCACGGGTGCGACGCATTGCCGCCAGGACAGTGGTTATCGTGACCTTCAATCAGCCGAATCGGGAACTGGTGCAAACATTGAACCCGGGAAACCGTTATCAGGTACACCTGATCGGTGACGTGCGGGGCCGTAACGGGATCATGAACGCCATTCACTCGGGAGCGGCCCTGGCACGACGAATCTGATCTGCCAGGATCGCTCCAATCAGCAATCCTTTCGCAAAGTTCAGGATGCAGCGTGAATCGTATATCCGCCATCAACCGTCATCGTGGTGCCGGTGATGAACGACGCTTCATCAGAGCATAACCAGAGCACTGCGTTGGATACTTCAGCGAGTTGACCAAAGCGTCCGATTGGATGTTTGACGATCATCGACGCTTCCAGTCCTGGCTGTGTCTTGATGCCTGCCTCCAGCATCTCGGTGTAGATCACGCCTGGGGCGACGGCGTTGATACGTATGTTGTCAGTTGCGTAGTCGAGTGCTGCCGCCTTGGTCAGACCGACGATGCCATGTTTGGAGGCAACGTACCCGACACCACCCGGGGTACTATCCACGCCGGCGACCGATGACATGTTGACTATCGCGCCACCGCCACGTTTCAACATGGCACCAATCTCGTACTTCATGCAGTAGAACATCGACGACAGGTTGGCCGACATTACATCGTTCCAGGCCTGGATGTCGTAGTCCGCGACCCTGGCCCACGCATCCCCCGAGATGCCAGCGACGTTGTAGGCGATATCGAGACCTCCAAAGCGGGACACTGCCTCGTCGACGACCTGTCGGACCTCGTCCGGTCTGGTGACATCTGCAGCCAGAAAAATGCCGGTACCACCGGCGGCGTTCATACGACGCAGTGTTTCCTTGCCTTCGCTTTCCCGGCGGCCGGTAGCAATAACGGTGGCACCTGCCGCTGCGAAGGCAACAGCGCCATCCCGCCCCAGCCCAGAGGTTGCGCCTGTGACCAGGACGATCTTGTTGTCAAAACGGACAGGCATCCGGAATCTCCTTTTGCTATGGGTTGGAACGCTCGAACTTCCCCCACGTTGACAGGAGTCCACGGGCAACCGGGCCGTCGAAAGTTGGGGAAAGCCAAGCATTGCACAGACTCGAAAAAACTCATGGCGAATTTTAGCGTCGGGATATAAAGTAATAACGTTATAACTAAAAAATCAAAGCTCCCGTCGCGGAGTGAAGACGAGGTCAAACGTGGGTGCGCTGTTTCTGGTCTTGCCAGGCGCGATTGCCATTGGACTGAGCCTTGGATTGCTTGGTTCCGGCGGATCTATCCTGACGGTCCCCGTCCTCGTCTACCTGGTAGGGCAGGAAGAGAAAGTTGCCATCGCTGGTTCACTGGCGATTGTTGGCCTGATCGCCATTATCGGAGTGCTCCCCTACCTGCGCAAAGGGCTGGTCGACTGGCGAAGTGTTCTGTTGTTTGGCTTGCCCGGTATGGCAGGCACTTACGCCGGGGCCTGGTCTTCCGTGTTTGTGTCCGGCGCCGTGCAACTGGTTGCGTTTGCAGTCGTGATGCTGTTGGCCGCCTGGTTCATGCTGAAACGAGCACCAACCTGCACCCTGGCAGCACCGCTTGCTGCCGTTCCCAGAGCACCGGCCAAGATCATGGCCGAAGGCCTGGTCGTCGGTGTAGTGACAGGCTTTGTGGGTGTGGGTGGCGGTTTTCTGGTGGTTCCGGCACTCGTGCTGCTCGGTGGACTGAGCATGCGGCAGGCCGTCCCAACCAGTCTGGTCATCATTGCGCTCAAATCCCTGACCGGCTTTGTGAAATACATCGATATCATCGAAGCTGAGAATCTGAAGCTCGACGTGAACATCATCCTGGGTATCGCCGCGCTCGGCGTTGTTGGCTCTTTTGTTGGCAGCGCTCTGGCAATGCGATTGCCTCAGGAGAGGCTGCGCAGGGTCTTTGGATTTTTCCTCGTCGCCATGGGCCTGTTCATTCTGATCGAGTCCATGCCAACGGTATTTTTGGTCTGATTGAAGGCTCTGAGGCAGCGCTTTCCTCGCGCTTCGCAGATATCGTGGGATAATTTCCCATGGATGTGGATAACCTCAACGTTCCATCTCGAAAAAGGGGGTGCGTGTGACGCAATACGCACGGTTGTTTCCAGCCTGTCGACTAAGCTAGCTCCGTACATTCATCTGGTTGAGGCGGGAAGCCATGACCTTGCAAGTCACACCAATTCATTGTGCGGCTGATAATTGTTTCACCTATCTCGCGATTGATCCGCGGACGCGGTGCTGCGCGGTCATCAATCCCTTGCCCGGTACCATCGATTCGGTGAATGCAGCCATCGATGCCGGTGGTCTGATCTGTGAGTGGGTACTTGGCACGGGTCATGACGCCAAAGCCAGTCAAGCCGCCAGGTCGCTGACCGAGCGGCACATCTGTGCGCGAACTGCCGGGCCTGCTGGGGCCGGTTATCAGCTTGCACTGGCAGATGATCATTGTGTTCGGGTGGGCCACGTACACGGTCGAGTGGTTCTGCAGGACGGGAACGCCAGTTACGTATTTGATGGCAAGATTTTTTCTGGCTGTTGTGTCACGGCGCATGTCACTGTGGGCAGGCCCGACCCTCTGAATCGGCTCCAGGATGACTGCAGCGTGCTGTTCCACCAGCCGATGGAAGAGACAGCGCCGATGGATTCTTACCAGCGTTCACTGGGGGAACTGCGCAACTCGCCGCCGCCGATCATCTAGCCAAGGCTGGAGAAGCTCCTGCATGGGAACTTCCCCTGACAGCTGGTTCAATTCAGTGCGACCTGGACCATTGCGAGGCCCAGGTGCGAGCGTCAGCCGACGCCAACCAGCGAAAGGCATTCTGCATCAGACGACGGTAGTCCGGACTGTCGTACGCAAGTGGGCTATCCCCGACATCCGATACCACGACGGGTGAGTTGCCAACCGCGTTTGCCCAGACGATGAGGTTACTGCCGGGTGAATGCTGCCATGACTTCTGTTCGTCCGGGGCGGCGAGCGGCGGCGCTGTGAAATTCGACGCGACAAACGCATAGTCGCCTCGCATCAGCGGCAGTACCTTGCTCTCGTAGTCTGCGGTCTTCAGATACAACTCATCGGTAATGTCGAAACCCTTTTCAAGCCCGGCGAGGACCGGATGATTCTGCTGCGGAATCAGGTGGATGGTTGCGCTCTCGAGTGGCCCGTGACCACCACGATAACCCGAGCCCGGCACGACCTTTCCGTTCAGCTCCCCTTTCGACAGCATGAAAGATGAACCCGTCATTTTTCGCCACAACGGCCACAGCGGCCAGGAAACGGTTGCGTGGTTTACAAACAGCATTCCCTTGCCACTGCGTGTGAGCGCTTCGATAGCCTGTCGATAGGGCTCAGGCGGTACACCAGTGTTGTTGGCGCCGTCGTGCAATAACCCGACACCGGGTATGCCACTCATGTCGTAGAAAAAAACCACGTCGTAAGGGTCTACCGCAGCGGGTTGCAGGACCACTTGTGCAGCGGGTTGCTGCACAAGTGTCGCGTCGATGTCCTCCATCGAATCCAGCATCGCCAGGAACGAATCATGGTTGTAGGCATGGCCCTTGCTAACCACGAGTACACGTATCTTGTCGGTCACTTCACTCTTCCCATTTGCTGTTGATCAGTTGCTAGTATGGCTGCAGTTTTTCTCAGGCAGAAGGGTTGATAGCATGAAGAATGAAAGATCGAACCAGCAACTTGTGCTGGCGCGTATTCCAGCGGGAATCGCGGTCCCGGAGGATTTTGCGATCCAGGAGTCCGCAATTCCCGCATTGAAAGATGGTCAGTTGCTGATCGAAACACACTACGTCGGTGTCGACGCGGCACTGCGTCTGATCGTTCGCGATAGCGATGAGTTCCTGTTCCGGGTTCGGCCCGGTGACGTGGTGCACGGCTCCATTGCCGGTCAGGTGATCGAATCCAACCATGCGGACTTTCGTATTGGCGACTTTGTGAGTGGCTCACTTGGTGTTCAGCGTTATGCGGTGAGTGATGGCACGGGGCTTGAGCGCTGTGATGTATCGGTGGCGCCACTGGGGTCCTGGCTTGGCGGATTTGGTGTTTCCGGGCTGACTGCGTACTTTGCCTTGTTTGAAGTATGCAAACCGCAGCCGGGACAGACCATTCTGATCAATGGCGCAGCTGGCGCGGTTGGCTCCATGGCTGGGCAGCTAGCGAAACTGGCTGGTGCCAGAACGATCGGGCTAGCCGGTGGTCCCGAGAAGTGCCGTTGGCTCGTTGAGGAACTGGGTTATGACGTTGCTGTCGACTACAAACGCAGCGACTGGTTCGAGCAACTGAAAACAGCAGCTCCGGATCGCCTCGATTTCATTTTTGACAATGTTGGCGGCGAAGTCCTGAACGAAAGCCTCAAGCTCATCGGCATGCATGGCACGGTTCTGCTTTGTGGCTCAACGTCCCAGTATTCTGCCGAGCAGATGTCCGGGCCCTCGAATTACATCTGGCTCGGTACGATGCGCGCGAGATTGCAGGGCTTTGTGATTTTCGACTACGCGACAAAATATGCGGAAGCGCGCAAACGCATGAGTGGCTGGATCCGGTCAGGGAAGCTGAAGTTGCCTGAGCATGTCATCGATGGTGATGTTGGTGATTTCGGCTCTGTGTTCCAGAAACTCTATCAGGGCAACAATCGTGGCAAGATGCTGCTACGCATGCCGGCGGCAAAGGGCTGATCTCAGACTGAAGTGTGGACAGGCCACGAGCAGGGCTCAGATCTGCCCCTGCTCGTGACTGTCAGATCTGCAATGACGTCGTATCTGCTTGGATCACAACGCCTGTGACAAAACGCTGATGACGGCTGCAATGATCAAAAACCCTGCCATGACGAATATCCCACCAACAGTGATGGTTTTTGCCGGATTTTCAAGCCACATAGTGTTCTCCTGGTCGGATCGTGAGCATTCCTGTGCGTCCTGTACAGGTCTGCGATTCCGCGCGACTGACCTTCACATCCTGTGCGTCGTCATGCGCGCGATGTGAGGTATTTTTTCGCAAGTCTGGAATGACCGCGATAAGGGAAAGCCGAAAGGTTTTCCGATTATTGTGGGCGATGTGATCACCTGTCCAAAGCAAGTTCTTCCGCTCGAGCAGACGTATTGGCCCGGTGCGGCCGAAAGCGTGATTGAACATCGCAGGATTGCCGATGGGGTCGTTGACAAGAGCCCGCACCGCGCCTTTCAGCAGGGGTCAATTATCAGTACCGGATGTGACTTGCGTTGCGCCGCGCCGACGCCTGACCCCGAAATCCAGGCCGCCTCGCTGTCGACATTCGCGCCGTTGTGCCCGCGAAACTTTGCTCCTCAACTGCGACAAAACCTGCCTCCAGAAAATCTGCGGCATAACCGGATTCGATCGTCTCTCTGACGCTCGGCGGTCCCGCAGTTTATTTTTCGTGCCCCGGGTTTTTCTCGCGCGCCTTCAACAGGCAACCAGTACGCAGCGCTCCCGGGAGCGTATGGAGTTGCCGGGTTGCTGTGGCAATCAAGAAGAGGTCTGCCGGCCTGGTCAGACAACGGATTACATGACTATCGCTCAGCCCATTCGGCGGACAACTTCTGTGTCGATGGGAAAGGCAAAGATCGCCAGGGTGTCCGCAGCCAGGAGTCTCCTGCGCCTGGTCCCCTTTCCCTGGCCCGGACTATTGACGAATCGTCATGAATAGTCCGGACCTGGTTGTGTCAGATGGTTGGCCTTGAATCTGACAATCAGATTCAGCCGCTCCCCTGCGCCGGCGCTTTGAGCCAGGCGCGGCAGGGAAGCGTGGATTATGGAATGTGGGTTTCACCTGTCCTGGCGGCATCCTGCGACTGAAGCAGCTGCAAACGCTTCAGTCCAGCATCCGGAGAGGTGGTGTGTCGCGCCAGCAGGTTATAAAAACCTGGCACGACATACAGGGTGAACAGCGTTGCCACCGATACGCCAAAAAAGATGACGACACCGAGCACCACTCGACTTTCCGCGCCCGCGCCAGTCGCCAGCATCAATGGAACCGCGCCCATGATCGTTGCCAGTGAGGTCATGAGCACAGGCCGCAGCCGCTGGGTCGAAGCTTCAATGATGGCTTCGCCAAACGGCATGCCGCTGTCGCGTCGCTGGTTGATGAACTCAACGATGAGCACGCCATTCTTGGCGGCGATCCCGACCAGCATGATGATGCCGATCTGGCTGAATATGTTGAGCGACATGCCAGTCAGTGCCAGCCCGATCAGGGCACCGGCCAATGCCAGTGGCACTGAAATGAGGATGACAATCGGTTGCACGAAACTCTCGAACTGGCTCGCCAGCACCATGAAGACGATGAGCATGGCCAGGCTGAAGGTGAACAGCAGCGTGCCGCTGGCTTCGCGGAACTCAAGTGACTCGCCTTCGTAGTCGATGTGTGCGTCTTCCGGAAGTTCGCTGCGTGCAGTTGCATCCAGGTAGTCGAGTGCCTCTCCCAACGAGTAGCCTTCCGCCAGGTTCGCGCTGAAGGTGATGGCACGAATGCGGTTGTAGCGTTCGAGAGACGCAGCGCCAGCCCGGCTCTGCACCTGAACGAGATTCGCCAATGGCACCAGTTCGCCAGTGGTATCGGAACGGACGTACAGGTTGCCCAGATCACTCGCCGATGTCCTCTGATCAGCACGCGCTTCGAGCACGATGTCGTACTCCTCACCATCCTTAAGGAACGTGGTGACACGCTGTTCGCTGAGCATGGTGGCGAGTGTCCGGCCGATCGTCTGCGTGGAGACACCGAGCGTTGCCGCCCGCGACCGGTCGATGCGCACGATCATCTGCGGCTGGTTCTCCTTGAGATCCGTATCCACGCGCACGAGTGCCGAGTTTTTCTCCAGGGCCACGAGCAGTCGGTCTCGCCACACGGCCAGTGTCGGGTAGTCCGGACCACCGATCACGAACTGAACCGGCCGGTCACCACCACCTCGTGACAATCCGGAACGGCTGAACGCAAAAGCACGGACGTTTGGCAAGTCCGCCCACAACGCACTGGTGCGTGCCGCCGCCTCGGCTGTACTCATCTCCCGTTCCTGCCACGGAGCCATGCTCACCACGACCATGGCGGCGTTGGGTGTCGAACTGCCAAAACCGGGAATTCGGGTCAACACCCGGGAAGCGATGCCTGCTTCAACCAGTTCCATGACGGGTGCCTCAACCTCGGTCATGATTTCGTTCATGCGCGCGGAACTGGTACCTTCCAGTGCCTGCACACGCGCCATGAACATGCCCTGGTCTTCTTGCGGCGCATATTCTTCGGGCACCACCTCCAGCAGCCAGGCGATCATGACAAGGGTGACCACGGTGATGACAGGCGCTACCCAGACCCGTCGCAGTGTTGCACCGAGAGATGTCCGGTAACCGTGCTCCAACCGGCCGAGCAGGTGATCACCCCATCGAGACAGGGCACTACCCTGTTTGTGCGGTCGCAACCAGCGTGCGCACAGCGAGGGTGTGAGCGTGAGCGCCACCACGCTGGAGATCGCTACCGCCGCCGCGATCGTCAGTGCCAGTTCACCGAACAGTACTCCGATGTTGTCGCGCAGGAAGATCACTGGAGTGAACACGGCAATCAGTACCGCCGTGGTGGCGATCACCGCAAATCCGACCTGCCGGCTGCCATTGAAAGCCGCCAGCATCGGTGGCTCGCCCGCGTCGATACGCCGATGGATGTTTTCCAGCACGACGATCGCGTCATCGACCACCAGTCCGATCGACAGCACCATTGCCAGCAGCGTGATCAGATTGAGGGAGTAACCCGCTAGTGCGAGCACTACGCAAGTACCAATCAGGCAGACCGGTATGGTCAGCACCGGTACGATCATCGCTCGCAGTGAACCGAGGAAGAGCAGGATCACGATGCTCACCAGGACGGTAGTGATGGCAATGGTTTCGTAGACGCTGTCGATCGCCTCGCGGATGAACAGCGAGTCATCCGAACTGGCGATGAACTGCATATGCGAAGGCAGCGTCGTGTTGACCCGTGCCATCTCGGTCTTCACCGCCTCCAGTGTTTCCAGGGTGTTGGCAGTGGATTGTTTGATGATGGCGATGCCAACCGTTGTCCGCTGGTTGGCGCGGAATGCCTCCCGCCGGTTGCGTGGGCCAAGGTTGATGTCCGCAACTTCCCCCAGTTGGATCAGGTGCCCATCATCACCGCGACCCACCACCAGCGACCTGAAATCTTCGGGCGTGGCGTAACCTCGGGCGAGACGAACGCGGAATTCCCGTTCCGAAGTCTCCAGTCGTCCGGCCGGCAATTCCAGGTTTTCACGTCGCAATGCTGCCTCGACGTCGGCCACCGTCAGTCGGCGCGCAGCCAGCGCTGTACGATCCAGCGCCACCCGCAAGGACGGTTCGCTGCCACCGTTGATAGCCGCGGCGGCAACACCTGGCAACACCGAAAAGCGGTCGACCAGATGTCGTTCGGCATAATCGTGCAAGGCCATCATGTCCAGCTGGTCGCTGGACAGGCTCATGTACATCACGGGGCGTGCATCGGAGTCCTGTTTGGCCACCACTGGCGGGTCCGCCTCTTCAGGCAATCGGTCGAGCACCCTTGCGATACGGTCCCGCACATCGTTGGACGCTTCGTCGATGTCACGATGCAAGTGGAATTCGAGATTGATGTCGGACACTTCGTCACGACTGGAACTACGGATGACCTTGATGCCTTCGATGCCGCTGATCTGGTCTTCCAACAGTTGTGTGATGCGCGTTTCAATTACGTCGGCGGCGGCGCCGGGATAGCGCGTGCTGACGGATACGATCGGTGGATTGATGTCCGGATATTCGCGGACGGGCAGGCTGGTGAACGCCAGCACGCCGAAGGCGACGATCAGCAGGCTCAGGACGGTTGCAAAAACGGGCCGCGCAACGGCGGTATCAGACAGCCACATCTGAAGTCCCGACAGCGCCGGGCGCTGCTCCTTTGTTGACCCCGGTTCGAACTGGCATCCCGTCGCGCAGCTTGATCTGGCCTTCAACAACAACTGAGTCGCCGACTGCCAGTCCTTCGAGGATTTCCACCAGGTTGTTGATTCGCTGGCCGGTACGGATTTCCCGGCGCTGCACCTGTTCGTTCGCCACGACAAAGACGAAGCTGGTCTCGCCATCCTGGATGAGGGCTGTATCCGGCAGTGTCAGCGCCTGGCGGGGATTGGTTTCAATCTGCACCGTCAGCAGCATGCCAGGCCGCAGCAGAAGGTCATCGTTAGCCACCAGTGCCCGGGCGGTGATCGCGCGTGTCACGGGATCGACCCTCGATCCAATCGTTCGTACTTCACCACGAAACACTCGTCCCGGCCAGGCCGCAGCACTGGCGGCGACAACCAGCCCGGGACGCAGGCTCGCGAGGAGGGTCTCCGGCACAGTGAAATCGAGCTTGATCGTGGCGATATCATCGAGGGTGGTGATCGGAGTGACGGGGGTTACCAGCGTGCCTTCGCTGACTTGCCGGAAACCGAGCAGCCCGCTGAAGGGTGCGCGGATCAATCGATCCGCCAGACGCGCCAGGATGGAATCGTAGCGAGCCTGGGCTGCCGTCAACCGGGCCTTGGCTTCGTCCACCTGGGAGACCGGTACACTGCGCTGTTGCAGCAGATCCGCCAGTCGCTGCCACTGCAGGCGGGCATCCTCCACATTGGCTTTCGCCTCTGCGAGCAACGCGGTCTGCTCACCGTTGGTCAGTTCTACCAGAACATCCCCCGACTCAACCAGTTGCCCATCCTCGAAGCGGACGTGACTGATGGTGTCGGTGAGTTTGGCTGTGATGGTCACGGACTCATTGGCCCGGGAAGTGCCGAGCGCTTCGATGGTGGTCACGAGGTCTCGCACTTCTACCGGTGCCACGACGACGCGTGGTGGTAGGGGTGCGCCTGCTCCTTTGCCGCCGCCATTCGGACCTGCACCGGAAGGCGCATCATCATCACAGCCGGCGAGCGCCATGCACAAAACCCAGCATCTGATCAGGAACGTACTGCGGTGCACAACAAAACCCTCGGCTGACATCGGGAAACATTATGACCCGATCCGCTTATCGTGATGCATCAGTATCTTGTCAATAGCTGCCAAACGACACGGTGACGTTTCATCGTCGTGACAGCGTCCTGTACATCAAGGGTTACCCGTTTTCCAGCCTGACCCATTCGATTTGGGCCCTCTCGGTAAACGTCTGCGGTGTCGATGAGGTTCATACCGTTCTCGAGCGCACACTTGATGCGTCGCTGGGCTTCCTTTGCTGGCATGTTGACGAACCGCGAGCATCCATATCCCAAGGACCGACTTGGCGATCTTTTCCCAATTTGCGCGGCGTGGTCTCGATCAGGTTTGTCACGTGTAATGGTGCTCAAGAGTGGAAAGATGTATTTTCTACCCCGACGAGGGGACAACTTCACGCACTATGCTGTCGTTCTATTTCATGTCCGCTTGGAGATCACCATGAGCGCGCTCTCAGACCTGCAGGCCGTAGTCGATGCGACACCCCTGGAAGAGATCGACGTGAGCCGACCTGGACTATTTCAGAACGATACATGGCGGCCCTGGTTTGCGCGGCTGCGACGCGAAGCGCCGGTCCATCATCTCTCGCAGAGCGTCAACGGACCCTTTTGGTCCGTCAGCAATCATCACCTCATCAAGGAGGTAGACAGTAATCACCAGGTGTTCTCCTCGGAGGTTGGCGGCATCGCGATCGTCGATCCGATCACCGGCAACCCCGAGCAACTGGCAGGCGAGAGCTTCATTCAACTGGATGAACCCAAGCACTCCCGTCAACGCAAGACCGTGACACCTGCGGTCGCACCACAAAACCTCGCTGAGCTGGAACCGCTCATCCGGGAACGCGCCGTCGACATTCTGGAGAACTTGCCGGTCGGGGAGACCTTCAACTGGGTGCAGGATGTATCGGTGGAGTTGACCGGTCGCATGCTGGCAACACTCCTCGATTTTCCCTATGAGAAACGTCACAAGCTGATCTACTGGTCCGATATCACCACCGCCGTGCCAGAAGTCACGGGCGACACCAGTATCGACATGAACAAGCGCTACAGCGAGCTCATGGAATGCGCGGGCGCGTTCTACCAGCTCTGGCAGGAACGCGCTGCCGCGCCGCCGAAATTCGACCTCATTTCCATGCTGGCGCACGGTGAAGAAACCCGTAACATGAACGAGAATCCCGGACTTTTTCTCGGCACGCTGTTGCTATTGATCGTCGGTGGCAACGACACCACGCGCAACAGCATCAGCGGCGGCGTGATCGCCTTGAACCAGTATCCTGATGAGTATCAGAAGCTCCGCGAGAATCCGAAGCTTATTCCCAACATGGTCTCGGAAATAATCCGTTGGCAAACGCCTGTGATCCACATGCGCAGAACCGCCCTGCAAGATGTTGAACTCGGTGGCAAGCAAATCAAGGAAGGCGACAAAGTCGTCATGTGGTACCTGTCTGGGAACCATGACGAGGCCGTCTTCGAGAACGCCGATCGGTTGATCATCGACCGCGCGAATGCACGCGCACACGTCGCCTTCGGCTTCGGCGTTCATCGATGCATGGGCAACCGTCTCGCGGAGCTGCAACTGCGCGTGCTATGGGAAGAGATCATGAAGCGCTTTAAGCACGTGGAGTTGATGGGCGACGTGACCCGCCTGCCCAACAACTTCATCCGTGGGATCAAGGACGTGCCCGTGCGGTTGCATCCGATCTAGCCCGCATTATTCATGAATTGCCTACGGCGGTCGCCGATAGCAGCGAAAACACCGGGCGTGCTCCTTCCGCGTGCTCGACGTGCTGTCAAGCACGCCTGCGCGCGCTCCAGTCCGCGCCACCACGCGTTTTCACTACTCTCGACGCCCTCACTACGAACCTTCATGAATAATGCGGGCCAGGAGTCTGCGCGGCAGAAGGCGGCGGTGCGAGGCGAGTGTCAATTCGAGACCGATTTTTCGTTCGTTTGAGGCACTTGAGTTAAGTGCTACGTAACGAAAACGAACGGAAAATCGGGCCAAAGTGGCGCCGCCGTCCATCCAGATCAACTTCGTAAATGTCCATGTGTTCGCCTTGTTAAGCGGACACGAGCATCCTTGTTCATTTCACGTGGCGAAAGATGGGTTCGTCGTACGCATACCCCCCTCGATAGGTACCTCGATGATCACTTCGTCCGAAGCAAACCTCCCGCGCGAAGTACATGTACATCACACACGCGCCGTGTTTTCCCGTAGATCAGCAGCCGCAGCTTCATGATTAGACCGCGCAACATGACCCATCTGACCGCTGGCATCAGTCTGTCATCAGTTTAGGCGACTGCCTCGGCGTACACGCAGTATCCGTCCGCGATAGTCGTCGGAGACGAGCAGGTGACCCTCTGGTGTCAGCAACACGTCGGTCGGGCGGCCAAACAGATCATCGGCCGACTGGAATCCCCACAGGAACCGCTTGTAGGTGAGCGTGCCATCTGCCCCGGCAAGCAACGCGCCGACCTGATAGCCAACCATGCTTGTGCGATTCCAGCTGCCGTGCTCGGCAACAAACAGCGCACCCTGCCATTCATCACCCAATTCCCGCCCGGTGTTGAACGCGATCCCCAGTGGCGCAACGTGCGCCTGCAAGCGGAAGCGTGGTGGTTGGTACTCGCTGGGGGCGGCACCCTGGCCAAATTCGGGATCTGGCAGGTCTCCCTGGTGGATGAACGGAAAGCCGAAGTGCACGCCGGCGCTACCAGCGACGTTGATCTCGTCCGCAGGAATGTCATCGCCCAACAGGTCACGGCCGTTATCCGTGAACCACAACTCATTCGTATCGGGACGGAAGGCAATGCCTGAGCTGTTGCGGACGCCCGCAGCGAAGAGATCGGTCGCGCCGGTATCGGGGTTCATGCGAAGGATTGATGCGTAGCGGGGATCAATGCTCAGGCAAACATTGCAGGGTGCGCCGACCGCCAGATATAGATAACCATCGGGACCGAAACGCAGATAGCGCCGGTCATGTCGATACGCGTCGGGTAGCTTGTCAGTCAGGAGCCGCGACTGCGACCCATTGGCGGCATCGGTGATGATCCACACTTGACTGCGCGCCGCGATGTAGAGGTCTTCGCGACCCTCGATCAAACGCAGCGCCACACCACTGGGAACCGTCAACCCATCGATGATGGTTTCTGTCGCGCGAGCGGAGCCCGTGGCATCGAGGCGCACACGATAGACCTTGCCTGCCCGTCGGCTGCCAACGAACAGCGTCCTGCCGTCGGCAGACAGCGCCATTTGCCGAGCCTCTGGCAGCCCTCTTGCAAGGACCTCAACGATCAGGCCATCCGGCAGGGCGAGTTCGCTGATGCTGTGCAACCGGAGCTTATCCCAGACCCAGGACGCGCCAGCAATCACACCTGCTCCGAGGCAGGCTGACACCACCCATACCGACATCAGCCGCAGTTTTCTGCGCACTCAAAGACAATCCGTGCGTATGCCGAGTTTCTGGCGCGCAAGAATCGACAGACCAATCTGCTGCAGGAGGCTGCTGACCAGGATTGCGATTGCGGCGCCTGACAAGCCCATGTTCAAGGTCAGCACTGAGCACAGGACAAGATTGAATGCACTGCAACTGGCGATGATCATCAGCGCCGGCCGCTCGTAGCCTGACATCATCATCAAGGTGATGAGCGACCCGCTTGCCGCAGTAACCAGCTGCGCAAGCAACAGGATGCCCAGTGTGGTGCCTGCAGCGTCGAATCCTCTGCCAAACATGTCAAGCAACGGATCCCTTGTGAACCACATGGCCAGACCTGCTGTGATGACAAAAGATGTCGCCAGCCGAGCGCCGTAGCGCATGAGACGTTCGGTTTCCAATCGTCGTTCCGGATTGGCGAGCAGGGTTGGCAGCATCGGTGCGACGATGAGCGTGATGGCGATTGAACCAAAACCGGCGAGGCTCGCCAGCCGCTGGGCAGCCGCATAAAAACCGGTCTGTTCTGCGGTCAGCAACGAGCCGACGACCAGAATGTCGATGGTTGTAGTACCCAACAGACACAGGGAAATGAGGAAAAAATGATTGGCTGTCCGGTTCCACTGTCTGGCCGCATCAGTCGTCTGCGCCGTGATACGAGGGCCTGATTCGTGCGCAAAACCTGCCATCATGGAAACAGCGACGGTGGTTGCGATAAACGAAAGACACAGCAGCATGCTGACCGAGGGTTGTGAGCCCACCAGGAAAAAAGTGACCAGGAACGCGATCAACAGCCCAGGTCGCAGAATCTCGTTGGGAAGAAACGCTGCCAGAGTTCGGCCTGCGGACCGCAGTCGCGCCTGGTAGATCCACAAGAGGGTAAGCACCGGTACAAATGGCGCGACTGAGGCAAGCATGATGGCAAAGCCGGCGTCTGACATGACGTAGAACCCGGCGGCAATCATCAGCATCAGCAACATGAGGAGCCAGGCCGGGAACACCGTACGTGCATGCGACCAATTGATCAGTGACTGACGGTTTTCTTCGTCCTGTGCAAGCGCCGGCAGAAACCGCACCAGTGCTTCATCGGTTCCGGATCGTGTGAAGACGAGCAGTACTGCCAACCATGCAAAGCAGTACATGTAGAGCCCGTAGGCGTCGGCGCCAGACATCCGGGAGATGAGAACCTGGGCCAGAAAAGCCAGGGCAAGCCCGACGACACGAATGCCGATGGAAAGCGTCGCGCCGCGAAGCAGGGACAGTGGAAGGTTGGCAGAAATGCTGATGGCCAGTCGAATGCACCCCTGTCAGGTTAACGGCGGAGATGCTTCTCATCAACCGCCGTCTGCCGGAGCCTATGTTCGACTCAGGTGGGTTGACCACCCGCGACGTCGATGAACTGTCCCGTGATCCAGGCCGCTGCCGGGGAGGCGAAGAATACTGCTGCGGCAGCGCAGTCAGCCGGCGTGCCCGTACGGCCCAACGGGATCGTCTTGTCGAACACCGCATGCGCCTGTTCGTCGGAGATGTTCATGGTTTCCCTGAGCATGTCCGTGACGATGATGCCCGGTGCAATGCAGTTCACCGTGATTTTTTTCGGCGCCAGTTCAACGGATAACGTGCGGGTCATGGAGATCATGCCGAGGTTCGCGGCCGAATAGACGCCAAAGCCCGGTGACGGCTTGTGTGCAGCAATCGAGATGATGTTGATGATCCGGCCGCCGTTTGGCATCCGTTTGGCGGCTTGTTGTGAACCCCACCACTTGGTTTTCATGTTGAGATCAAGCTGTTCATCAAATTTCTCGATCGAGATATCGGGCAGTGCCCACATCTTGCGATCCAGATTGCCACCTGCATTGTTGACCATGATGTCCAGGCGACCCAGGTCCTCGACCACCCGATCGAGCGCTGCGGGAATCGAGTTCCAGTCCAGTACATCGGCGGAAATGCCGAAACTGCGCCGACCGCGGCTGCGAATTTCTGCTGCTACCTCATCAACGTCCGCCTGCCGTCGAGCGATCACGACCACATCGGCCCCACAATCGGCAAGACCGAGGGCGATACCCCGGCCAATTCCCCTGCCACCCCCCGTCACGACGGCAACCTTGCCATCCAGACGGAACTCCTCGTGCATACCCATGATTGTCGACCTCGTCAGTCGGTAATGCGCAGATGCGCAGCTTTGCGTGGTGGCAGTTCGATGGGAAAGCCCACCCAGGCGCCAATGTTCTCGCCCGTTCTGCCGTCTTTCATCAGTTCAATCATTTGTCCGGCAATGGCTGCCGAAGACATGACCGTGCGCGCCATGTCTGCTGGCAGTTGTCCATCAGCAAACAGCCCCCGCAACATGGGAGTATCGGTGGCGCCCATGCACAGACCATTGACGCGGATGTTGTGTTTGGCCAGGTATTTGGCCCAGGCATCGGTGAATCCGTTCAACGCCCATTTGGAGGCGGCGTAGAGGTCGGTGTCCGGCGGATTGGTGCCGTCGCTTCGAGCTGGCAGAACGTAGTACGTGCTGAGGTTGATGATATCGCCACCACCAGCCTTGACGAGGTGCGGCACGCAGGCCCGCGAGAGCATCAGAACACCTTTGACGTTGGTGTCCATGATTTCATCCCAATCCGCAAGCGCCTGCTCCCATGAACTGTCAACAGGTGTCTTTTTCCACTTGCCTGCATTGTTGACAAGAATATGCACGCCGCCCAGCCCAACTGCGGCGGCAACCACCCGCTCGACGTCCGTACGCCTGGAAACATCTGCCTGAATGGTCGTTACTTTCGGGTTGCCACCAAACGCATGGTGAATGGCGGCCTGGGTGTCGAAGGCGAGAACGGTCGCCCCTTCCTGCGCGAGTCGATTCGCTATGGCTTGACCGATGCCTTGTGCGGCGCCACTGACGATGGCGATCTTCTTATCCAGAAACGCCATGGTCAGGCTCCTTTGCCGGCACGTGCCAGCGATTCGGTGACGATGTATTTTGGCCCGCGAGGTGGTTCCAGCTGCACAGGTCTGCCAACGCAGAAGTTCATGTTCTCTGCTGTTCGTCCATCCGGACCTTCATTGAGCAGGTCGATCAGCGCCTGCGCATTGTCTTCGGCTTTCATCCACGACGCCGCTTCTTCGGCGGAAGGCTTGAAGTTGTGGAACGAACGCAACATGTGGGAATCAGTCGCGCCCATGCAAAGAGCGTTGACCCGTATGTTGTGCGGCCTCAGCGCCTTGGCCCACGAGTAGAGGAATCCGTTCAGCCCCCACTTCGCAGCGTCGTACAGATCCATCGCGTCGCCACCGCCGGTTGGCCGCGGCGGACCCTGGAAGCCTGGTTCTGGCTGGTTCCACGGACATGTTGGCAGATTGGGACAGACATTGTGAGGCGTGCCACAGGTCACCATATGGTCGGTCGCGATGTTGACGATCTCACCGCCCTTGCCCTGCGCGATCATGATCGGAATGACGGCGCGACCGAACAGGTATTCTCCTTTCATGTTCGTGCCGAGAATGCGTTCGTAGTCGGTCAGTGTCTTGTCGAGTGAGTCATCTGCAACACTTGCACCCCAGACACCGGCGTTATTGATGAGAATGTCGATGCTGCCAAACGCCGCCTGCGTGCCATCCACCACTTTGCGCACGTCAGCGGGTATGGATACATCGGCGCGCCAGCCGACACTTTTTACGCCGAGTTTCTGCAGTTCGCCCGGCAGGCCATCGATGTCGTCACGGATATCACATACCGCAACGTTGACGCCGGCCCTGGCCAGTGCTTTTGCGTATGCGTTACCGAGACCGACAGCGGCGCCGGTGACAATTGCGTTTTTGCCTTTGAGTGACATGAGCTAGTCCTCCACGATGATTGCGGAAGCGGGGCAGACGACCGCGGCTTCCCGTGCATGCCTGATGAGATCAGGCGTATTCAGTTCCCGCACGAGAATCTGCGGATCACCACCGTCGTCCATTCGGAACAGTTCCGGATGGTTGTAATAACACTCGCCTGCGCGAACACAGGCTTCCAGATTGATGCGTACCTTCACGATTACTTCCCCTCAACGTGTCTTGAACCACAGTTCGTCGGGAGCGCGGAAACCGCCGGAATCGATGGATGGCGAAGTGATTCCCGGATGCACTGCGTCTCTGGCCTGCGGCTGACCCAGTGCCGCAAGCAATCTGGTACAGGCAATCTGTGATTCCTGCCGCGCCATGGCGTAACCCATGCAGAAATGCTGACCGATACCAAAACCGAGGTGTCCGGGTTTGTTGTCCTTGTATCGACCTGAACGATTTTCACGGCCCATGTGCAGGTCATCCCGGTGGATGTCGAAGGTGTCCGGGTCCTTGAAAACCCGTTCATCACGGTTACCTGCGCCGAGATAAAGGATCACACCTGCCCGTTCAGGGATGACACGATCGTGCATGACCACTTCACGTGTTGTATGACGGAACTGGGCGTGGACAACGGCGTCGTAGCGCATCATTTCCGTGAACACGTTCTGCCACAGATCCGGATCCCGGGCCACATCCGGGAGTTGGTCCGGACGGGTATAGAGCATGTGATACCACATGTTGGCGATGGCTTTGTCCGTGGTGTCACCACCGGCGGCCAATAACAAGGCGACAAACCCTTTGACTTCTTCCGGGGTCATGCGGCTGCCGGCAAGTTCTGCATTGCAGATGCGGGAGAGCAGATCCTCTCCATCCCTGCCGGTGCGCTCCTCGATCAGAGGGTCGATGTAGGCCCACATCTCGTTGCGTGCAGCAATGCCCCGCGCCAGATGTTCGCCACCAAAGCCCAGACCGGCGATGAGTGCCTGGTACCAGCCGACAAAGGTGTCTTCGTCTTCGCGTGGCAGACCCAGCATGTTGGAGATGACGCGGATCGGAACCTGGCTGGAAAACTCCCGGACCAGCTCAAAGGTTGGTTTGTGCTTGAAGCGTTCGATGACCTCTTCACTGATCTGGTGAATCATCGGAATGAAGTCATCGAGCTTCTGGCCGACAAATTGACCGGCGACGATGTTGCGCAACCGGCGATGTTCGTCGCTGTTGCCGTACTCGAGAATGTTTGGTCCGAACACGTGATTGGTACCGAACTTGTACGGGCCGTCGGGTTTGTAGACGGCACGGTCGAAGCTCGTGCTGTCCTGAAAACACGCGTCCACGTCCCAGTACCGGCTGACGATCCAGCGATTGTGGAATCGGTCGTGGAAAATCGGATGGTCGTCCCGCAGACGCTTGTACAGCGGAAAGGGGTCTTTCTGGAAATCCGGACCATCAAACTCCCGGGGATCGATGACATGCGGAAGGGTCGTCTTGATTGCTTCAGCCATGGTGTTTCTCTCTGGTATCAAAAACAGGTATCAAAAACAGGTATCAAAAAATTCTTCAGCCCCCGTCGCGATAAAAATGCGATAACCAAAATCCGCCCCGGGCTAAAACGTCACCGGTAAACGCCAGCAGGTCAGCATTTCGCCAACCCGCAGACTGCGTGTGGTTGGCACAAAACCCGGCTGCAGACGCAGATTTGGCAACGTCTGCACCAAAGCCCAACTGGCCGTAACCGCAGTGTCCCGGGTTAACGCATACAGCGATCTGGGACGGTCCTCGGGAACGGCCGGATGCAGTGTGGGTCGTCCCAGCCCGAAGGTGATGCCTTGTGGCAAGCCGTCCGCACGGTACTGTCCGCGCGCCTCGCGATGGCAGATGTCTCGTCGATTGGCGATGAACGTGTCCGGATCCTTGAAGATTCCCGGATCACGATTTGCCGCCAGTGCCGAAATCCGCATGAGTCCGCCGGTTGGAATCAGGCGTCCAAAACGCTCGACCTCCTGACGCGCAAACCGTTCAGCGGTGATGACCGATGGTGAGTGGCGCAGCGTTTCCAGGTACGCGATCTTCAGCGCCAGCCGATTCTGGCGAACGCGTTCATACGTGTCGGGTTGCAGTAGCAGGTTCATGAACAGATTGGCGAGAGCGCCATGCAGTGTCTGGTGATCAGCCTCGAGCAGGGTGGCGACCAGATCGGCGGCGCTGCCACCTGAGCCCGCGACCGCAGCCAGGACACTGGTCTGTGCGTCACTGCACGCCTTCAGCTTGGGTGAGAAATACGCAACCAGTTCATGCAGTGCCTGCTTGCCGGCGAGTTGCGAAGGCGCATGCCACTGCACGCCACGTTGGGCACGCCAGTAACGAACAGCAAATGCATCGAGTTCGCTGTCCGGAATCTCCAGCATCCTGGCAAGCAGGCGCAGTGGCAATTGCAAAGCAAAATCGCGAGCAAGATCAGTACCGGTCTTGCTGAAGCCGGCAATCAGCTGCTCTGCCAATGGACCGGCATGGGTGTCCATGGCATGGGACCACGCCCACAGCACGGGCAACTCTGTACCAAGGTCGCGCCCAAAATCCGGCAGGTTGTAGTACCACAACTTGCTGCGCGTTTCGAAATTGGCTTCATCCGTGAAAATGGAGGTGACGTCGTCGTACCGCGTTATCCAGTAGCAGTTGTTGATCCAGTCGCGAAAACACGGATAGTTTTCACGCAGGATCGATACGTACTTGCAGGGATTGGCAGCATAGTCCGAGGACGCCAGATCCGATCCGTTGATTTTTTCGGTGGACTGTCCAACCCGTTCACGCTGATGGATTTCATAGGAGCGGTAACCCTGCCCACCATGATTGAAGCGGGGTACCGCAACGCCGTTGCTGCCGACGACGGAGGTTTCAGCTACATCGTTCATGCGCGGTCGTACTCCAGCCACAGTTGTGGGACCCGAACGATGCCAATCGGCGCCAGTGATTTGCCGTCGATGTCTTTAGGCATGCGGTCTTTGGTGATCCGGACGTTCTTGAGTCGGGATTGGAGGATCTTCGATCCTTCGACAGCTTCCTGATGAGAAATCCAGGCGCCCGGACACAGGTGCGGGCCAACCCCGAAGGCCATGTGCGAACAACGACCTTCTTTCATGAATCCGCTGCGCAGCAGTTTGCCGCTGTACAGATCCGCCCGGAAGATGTCGAACTTCTCCGGGTCCTTGAATACACGGTCATCGTGATTCGCCGAAAAATCCACCATTTCCATCAGTGAGCCGGCCGGTACGTGCAGGCCATGCATGTCCAGATCGAAAGTGTTGTGTCGCGGCTGGCCGCCGATGGGGGAGGAATTGCGCAGGGTTTCGTGAAATGCACGATCCCAGTTCTCAGGACCTGCACACAGTGCCGCATACTGCTCCGGATGCTGCAGCAGCAGATACCACATATTGGTGATGGCGCCGCGGGTGGTTTCGCCACCTGCGGCGACGATGAGGGCGATATTCGACGTAATCTCTTCCGTCGACAGGAAATCACCATCGATCCTGGTTTCACAGAGTTTGGTGATGATGTCCTTGCCGATCACATTGCCTTCTTCGTCTTTCAGGAACGCAGGTTTGCGACGACGCTCCTCGACGATGTCCTGCACATAGTCTTCCAGACTCTGGCGCGCTTCTAGACCTTGTTTGTGGGTTTGTGAGCCGCCCAACCCGGACATCATGGAGTTGTACCAGTAGTAGAACTGCTTCTGTGCTTCCTGGGGAAATCCCAGCACCTCACAGACGACGCGGACAGGAAATTCATTGGCAAATGCCATGCCGAGTTCGACGTAGCGCTGGTTTCCTTCATCGATCACGTAGCCGGTATCAAGCTGGTTATCCCAGTCATCGATCATGTTACGAGCCAGCCGCTGAATGGAAGGTACACGCAGGTCCAGGCTACGGCCAACCAGATGCTGGCCATAGAGATTTCGTCGACGGCGGTGCTCAACTCCCGACAGTTCGAGTTGGGTATTGCCAAGCACACCCGATGAACTGCCTTTTGGAATTGTGTTGAATCCTTCGTCATCAAAGTAACAACGCCATACATCTTCGTAGCGGGTGACGTAGTAGGTGTTGTGCAGTTTGTTATGAAACAGCGGGTAGTGATCACGCAGGATGCGGTAGTAGGGATAGGGGTTGCGCTGGAATTCGCGTGAGTGAAGGATGCGTGGGTCGAACAGGGGCTTGCCGCTGGCGTCAAACCCCATGTCCACTGCCTGCCCGACCGGCATCAGCGGGAAGGTGATGGCACCACCCGGGTCGGTTGAGTTGATATCGGCATCAAGTTCGCTCGCGAAATCCCGCAATGCGTCCATAAGAGTGATCCCCTCGGAAGGTTGAATGGTTCAACCTGTAAGCTAACCCGTGGGAGCCGCCGCTGCCAAGTGACATATTGAGAGGGGCATATTATTGACGGTGGCAGATTCACTGGTTGGCAAGCGGGTCCGATTTGTTTAAGTTTCGCAGCCTGTTTCCCATTGACCACCCTGAGAGGACCAGATGACCTTTGTCATCACCAGTGCCTGTATCGATGTCAAAGACGCTTCCTGCATCGAAGTCTGTCCCGTCGATTGCATTTATACGGAGGACGAAGACCGCATGTGTTTTATCCATCCGACCGAGTGTATTGATTGTGCAGCCTGCGAGTCGGCATGCCCTGTCGGGGCGATCTTCATAGACAAGAATGTCCCGTCTGAAGCTGCTGCTTTCATCCAGATCAACGTCCGTTATTTCGAAGACAAGGCAGCCACCCGCGCGCAGATCGATGCCATTGCCGCCGGCGGCCTGTCGGTAACCTGATCCATCAACCCGGAATCAGCGGGTTGATCTGCGGTTGCCTGAGCGGGCCTGGATTATTTCGCGTCCGGGTGGCCAGCGTGGGTTGACGCAGCTTGATATTGGAAGGGGGGAGTCCATGATACGGCGCCTGCTGGTCTGTGTTGCCTTGCTGCCACTAGCCGTTGTTGCGGCTGAACTGCAGGATCTTTACGACGCCCGCTGCGCTCACTGTCACGATGGCAGCGTTCCCAAGGCGCCGCACCAGGTCAAGTTCCAGCTCTTCGGCGCAGACACGATCTATACGGCTCTCACGGACGGGCTGATGAAGGCCAACACGGAGGGCATTGACCGCGCGACATTGCGCCGCCTGGCGGATTTTCTTGGCGGCGCCAGCACGGCAACACCAATCCCGGTCAAGCGATGTTCAGCGGCGACCATTCCTGTGTCGACTCCCGAGCTGCATGGCTGGGGATTCACCGCTGGCAATACACGTTTTGTCGAAACGCCCGTGGCTGGGCTGACCCGCGACGAGGTTCCACATCTGAAGCTCAAGTGGGCTTTTGCGTTTCCCGGCGCCACCCGGGCGCGCAGCCAGCCCGTGCTGTATGGCCAGCATCTGCTGGTCGGTAGCCAGAGTGGATCGGTGTATGCGCTGGATCTTGCCGATGGGTGTGCGGCTTGGGAATTCAAGGCGGAGGTTGAGGTTCGCAGTGCGCTGATGGTTGATCCGTCGGGTGAGCGGGCGTACTTCGGGGATATCAAGGGCATGGTTTACGCCATCGACCCGCGCGATGGCGCCTTGATCTGGAAATCACTGGCTCACGATCATCCAGCCGTGACGCTGACCGGTTCACCTCGACTGCACGACGGTGTGCTGTATGTGCCGCTCTCCTCATCCGAGTGGGCGAGTGCCGCTGATCCGGGTTACGCCTGTTGTACCTTTCGTGGTGGTGTAGTCGCCATGGACGCTTCGAGCGGTGCACTTCGCTGGACCGCACATGTCATCCCCGAAGTTCCCCGGCGCACCGGTCAGCAGAACGCGCAGGGCATCGATCGATTCCACCCGGCGGGTGCACCGGTGTGGAATTCGCCAACCATCGACGCTGCCCGCAACCGGATTTATGTCGGTACAGGCGAGGCGTACACATCGCCTGCAGCGAAGACCAGTGATGCGGTCGTCGCCTTCGACCTCAAGGATGGGGAAATAGTCTGGTCCTGGCAGTCGCTTGCCGGAGACGCCTGGAACATGGCCTGTTATATCGGCGGTGGAACCAACTGTCCGGTTGAAAATGGGCCAGATCTCGACATTGGCGCGCCGCCCGTACTGACCCGCTTGCCGGGTGGCAAAGACGTCCTGATCGTTGGCCAGAAATCCGGCCACGTGTTTGCGCTTGATCCCGATGACGGCGGGCTACTCTGGCGTCACCGGTATGGCCGGGGTGGATTTGCGGGTGGTGTGCATTGGGGGCTGGCGGTGTCGCCCGAGACGATCTTTGCGCCCAATGCAGACACCCTCTTCACGGAAAAGGTTGAGGGTGTTCGCAAACCTGGGCTGTTTGCCATCAACCCGACCGATGGCCGAGTCAAATGGTTTGCGCCGGCGCCGGAGACGTGCACGTCGAGCAACCGGCCAGCCTGTGATCCTGGTTATTCGGCTCCCGTGACCGCGATACCCGGAGTGGTCTTTGCAGGTGCGTTTGACGGACATCTGCGGGCACATGACGCTGAGAACGGAAAAATCCTGTGGGATTTCAATACACTGGGGGAGTTTCCTTCAGTTTCAGGTGAGATTGCCAGAGGCGGTAGCATCGAATCGGCCGGACCGTTGGTCCAACACGGTCACGTGGTGGTCAATTCCGGCTATCTTTTTGGTGACCGCATGGCTGGGAACGCCCTGATGGTTTTTGCAGTTCCATAACCGTTGGTACGGGTTCCACGGCACTTTGTGCAGCCGACTTCTGCCGCACAGACTCCCGGTCTGCATGCCACGACCGATTTCACAACTGATGCTGGGGTCAATCACCCACGCGACCGTAGAAAAACCGTCAGCTCTGCCTGTATCCTAGCGGCAGTCACGACCCTGCGGAGAAAACTCAGATGTCTGCCGACGCACCTGTTCATGAAAAGATGCATGACAAGAACACCATGCGCTGTCCCGTACACATTGGCGATGTGGATCTGTTCGGGCCAGGCGCCCAGGAACACTGGTACGAGGCCTATCCCATCCTCCACAAGGAAGCGCCGGTGCATCGAATCCCCGGCGAGGGTTACGCGCCAGGGACGGATGGCTTCATCCTGAGCAAATACGAGGATATTGCATTGGTGGTGCGTGATCCTGTGCGTTTCCCGCCGACACTCTTTGTCACGCTGGACACGCTCAAGGCACAAGGTGTGTCCATGAAGGACACCACTTATGTCAACGCCATGATGGTGTCCATGGCGTCATTGCGACCGAACAATGAACTGTGGCGCACACACCGTCAGGAACTCACGGACCCGTGGGTCGGGCCTGGTGCCAGTCGACATGAAGTAATGATCCGCAAGGCGACACACGAACTGATCGACCGCTGGATCGACCGAGGCGAAGTCGAGTTCATTTCCGGGTTTGCCCGCCCATTGCCGCAGATGGTCATGGCCAATGTGCTCGGATTTCCCTATTCGGATATTCCGCTGCTGGCGGATTGGGGTAGTGCACAGGTGGCTGCATTTGTGTATGGCAAGGGCCATCGCAATCTGCTGAATGAGCAGCAGGCCAGGGAGCAGGCGTCTGCGCTCCAGGATTTCCAGGACTACGTGGCCTGGCATATCACCGAACGTCGCAAGTCTCCCCGTGATGACATGATCTCATTCCTGACCCAGGTGGAGTACTCACCGCTCAAGCGCAAGTTGACCGATGCCGAAGTGAACGGCATCGTCTACGCCATGATGATCGGCGGGCTGGAAACGACCCAGTACGCACTCGAAGAGCAGGCGCAACTGCTGTGTGAAAACCCGGATGTGTGGACCACGATCAAGAACGATCGCACAAAGGTGCGGGGTTTCACCGAGGAAGGCATGCGTTTGCGATCGCCAACGCAGGGTCTGTCCACGCGCATCACGAGCCAGGATGAAGTGTTCCAGGGTGTCCATGTTCCCAAAGGGTCGATGCTGCACCTGCGTTGGGCCGCCGGTAACGTCGATCCGGAGGAATGGGAGTGCCCGTTCGACCTCAATGTCGATCGCAAGGCGGTGACGAGGCATCTGGTATTTTCCCAGGGTCCACGTGTGTGCCCCGGTGCGCATATCTCCAGACTGGAACAGATCATTGCCTGGGAGGCGCTGCTCGACAGGATCGAGGGGCTCGAATACGCACCGGACAACAAGTTCCTGCACCAGCCCGGCATCATGCTTGGCACGCTGGAACTGAATCTGAAATTCAGGAAGCGAACGCTTTAGGCAAGCCCTGATAGACCAGGGCTTGCCGCGTGGTGCATTGATGCACCCCCATTGTTCTCTGCGTGAAACGCAGGGAAAAATGCGAGGAACGCGACGCGTTCCGACCTGAACAATTCGCAGGAGCGCCTTGTTCAGAGGATCCATAAGCTGTTACTGAGGGAGAGACACAGAATGAGTATTGAATCCTTTACTCCGGAAGAAATCCGGTCGTTGAGGCGCCTGCTTGAAATCGAGGCGATCCGCAAGGTCAAGAACCTGTATTCACATTACATGGACAGCGGTCGCATCGATGACCTGGCTGACATATTCACCGAGAACGCGTTATGCGAGTTCGGGCCTGAATACGGCAATTGGGTTGGTCGGGAAACGATTCGTGCAAACTACAAAGGCGTTTTTGCGGGTCCGGATGCCGTGGTGTTCTCAGCGATGCACCACACCGGCAATCACCTGATCGAGTTGACGGGTGAGACCACGGCCGTTGGCCGCACCTATCTTATCGACGTCATGAACACGACACCGGCCGACAAGATGCCGATCGTCTGGTTTGGCATCTACGATGAAGCTTATGAAAAGGTGGGCGGCAAGTGGCTGATCTCGCGGTGCAGCCTGCAGTTCATGTGGCCCAGACGAATGACTACCGAAGGATTTGTAGCCGGGAACTTTCCAGTGTCGAAGTGATGGTTACCGGCTCAGTCGTTCAGACTGACCGGGTGTACGCGTAGTACTCAAAGCCTGTGTCGTCGAACGATGCAGTGCCATCGCCAGTTCTTTCGATGACAAATACTCCGGGCCGTTGCAGCGCGCCAGCAGGCAGACGACCGTCATCATGCAGTGCGGTGTAGTCGTCTTCGTCGAGATCGACGGCTGCTTCCGCCAGTGCTGCCCGGAATCGTATTTTTTCAGCCGCCTCGGCCCAGCCCGGTACCAGCCGCATGGGAATGATCTCTGCCGCATCACCGCTGCCGTAACCAACGGTCAGAATGCTGGAATGGTCGAGCTTCAGTTGTTGCGCGGCAGCCTCTTCGAGGCCGGCAGCAAGCCACGCCGGCAGCGATGCGGTGTACAGGTTGCCGACGTGCTTCATTTCGCTGGCGCCCAGTTGCAGTTTGCTGCTGATATCCGCATGCCAGTTTGGCATGGTGCGCAATGTCCGCAGTGCCTGGGTGGCTGACGGATAGAGTTCTTCGGTCACCTGTCCGTTTTTGACAAGGTTGTACACGTACGGTTGCTGGACCAGTTCGATCTGGAGCAGTTTTGCGTCAACACCGGACAGCAATGCAATTTTGTCCAGTTCCGCCCGATCTTCAGCATCACCGACTGCCAGCACGTAGAGCAGCATCATGGCTAGTCCCGTTTCGGCCATGCGTTGATAGGGGCGATGCAGGAACACAGCCAGCATGTCGCGCAGGAATTTTCGGCCAGAACCTTCAAGTTTGCTCACCAGGTGCGCGGTGGCCACGAGCACCTCGTCGATATAACAGGTGGTGGAGTACTTGCCGTTGAAGAGCGGAAAGTCCCGTGGTCGCTGAAACGGGCTGTTAGTCTGTGAGGTAAAGCGTGAGAAGGGCTTGCGAAAATCCGGACCGCGATAGTCCGAAGAAGAGCCTGATGCTTTCAGTTCAATGGTCAGCAGTTTCGGGTCGGCTTCCACCAGCATGGCAACCGCGCCGGCGCCCTGGGTCGGCTCACCGCTGGTACCACGCTGATATTCGGCGATGTCCGCACAGACCACGATCGCCTGCCGACCCTCACCATCCAGAGCCAGGTAGCGAGCGGCTGCTTTCATCGCGTAGACACCACCCAGACAGGCATGCTTGAACTCGGGCACTTCGCAGTTGCGACTGAGGAGGGGGGAGCCGCGGCCGATCAGTACCTCATTCACCATGCCCTTGATGATGACGGCACCTGCAGAATTGTCGGTGCTGGATTCGGTACCAAAAGCAAGGTAGCCAATGCGCGCAGGATCAATCGCGTAGTTGTCGATCAATCGCAGCACGGCCGTCGCCGCCATGGTGTAGGCATTTTCGTTCGGACCGGGAAGTCGGTAACTGGTACCCACAACACTTGCGACCTTGTCCCAACTGTCGTTGTTCCATCGGCACCAGGACTCGAGATTTACCCGATAAGGCGGAAGATAGGCGGCCAGGCCACTGATGCCGATACTTAACTGTCTATTGCTCACTGTTCCATTTCCGTTTGGTCAATAGCCGCCGATGCTGCGTTGTGCCCAGTCCAATCATGAGTCCTGAAATAAGCCCTGAAGTCGGGCTCCGGGGAGGCGCCAAGGATACGCTGTCTACCCCTTGGCCTGCCACCCGCCGCAAGCGATTAAGGCAAGCGGGATGCGGTCTGCACCGGGTTCATCAATGTCCGCCAGGCGTCGGTGATTGCAGGCGATGCGCGTGATCCCTCTGCAAGGCTTGCCACTCAAGTCTGAACCAGGGTGTGAAAGATCCCGGCATGTTGGCAAGCTCCCGCTCCAGAACCTCGGCGGAAGCCCATCGCCACGCAGCAATTTCTTCCGGATGAGCGCTTGGGTCCTGATCGGTGAAGCCAATGTAGACTGAGCATAGTTCATGCTCGGAGCCGGCGTCGCCAAAGCGCGCGTGGTACTCGAACTTGTAGATGAACGAGAGGCTGGTCTGGAGGGAGAGCTCCTCCGTCAGCCTGCGACCGATCGCAACCTCCATGCTTTCGCCAATCCGGGGATGGGAGCAGCAGCTGTTCGACCAGTAACCTGGCCACAACCGTTTGCCAAACGCCCGTTGCTGGAGCAGCAGTTCGCCCCGCGAATTGAAAATAAAGAGCGAAAAAGCGCGGTGCAGGATGCCTGCCGCATCGTGGCAACGCGCTTTGTCGAGATGGCCGACGGGATTGTCTGCGCTGTCGACCAGGATCAGCAGATCGGAATCGGATGAAACAGGCGGAATAGGATCCCGGGAGGGCTTGGCACTCCACTGCATGTTGTTCTCTTGCTCCACGAGGACGGGATGGGTGGCGACACAGCTTGCTTTATAACGGCTTCACCTGATCGTGTCAGCCTCTTCGTTTACACCGCTTCCTTTCCACCCCTTTTCCACCCCTTTTCCACCTCCTCTCCACCTCCTCTCCACCTCCTCTCCACCTCCTCTCGCCCCTCTTCGGTTCCGCCGCTTCCTTTGCGGACTTTCCTTCACAACTCTCCGTTTACGATGCCACTCGTGGTGCCAGATGCAGCGCGACTTGCCGGATCCCTTACCGGAGCTCGGACTGTTCAGTATCTTGAGTGGCTTCATCAGCCTGTTCGGTCCGGAGTTCCAGCAGGCACTCCTTCAACTGGCGAATCGCGACATCGAGTTCGACGTTGGCTCGGTGTTTGCTCAGGCGGTGCGTCCAGAACTCTCGGGGTTTGAACAGCAGCACACCAATCAGCGTCAACGGGTTGCGACGTCCAAAACGCGAGGTCCACAGCAGCAGGCGATTGGTCCATGCATCGGCACGTGTGTCGATTAACGCGCAGACCACCAGGATCGGCGCGTTGGCGCGTGCCATCGTTCGGGCCAGCGTTGCACAGATACGATCGACCCCCACGCATTGGTGTTTCATGGCCAGTCGCCGACGTGTACTGGTTTCCGGTGCAGTGGGTGTACTGAGCAGGGCTGCATGGTTGCGACGCCCCATTCGGTGGAGCGCGGTGTCATATCGCTCAAGCGACTCGGCATCCACGATTCGTGTTGGCATGATGGCTTCGCCCGGGCGTGAGAGCTTCTGCAGACTCAGCACGGTTTCCCAGCACAGCAGCAGGTCGCAGCCAAGCGCCAGCATCGCCTCGGCGGCGCCTTCTGCGGCGTTTGGACTGTCCTTGATCAATTGCAGGTCCAGATGATCAAAGCCGGGCAGGGTGGCCAGCTGGTCTCTGACTTGGCGACGGGTGACCAGCACTCCTGGCCGTTTGGCGCGGAGCAGCAGGCTGGCGATCGCGTACATCGAGTTGTCGTGCACAAAAACCTCTGTCATCGTTTAGCCCTTGTGGCATGTTAATCGGTCGGCGACTGTGGAGCCGTGCGAGAATGCCCACAGGAATTCGGTGAATTGAGGGGTGAGAGCCGTTAGTGACCCCTGACCTGCGCGCGACATTAACAGCACGGCTTTTGATCCAGGGAGTGGCAGGACCATGGGGATAAATCAGTGAGTACCATTTTGCTGGTGGACGATGATCGGCAGGTGCTGGATGTTCTGAGCGAGATGCTGCGCCTTGAAGGTCACTGCGTCGTCACCGCTGACAACGGTGTGATGGCGCTGGATAGAATGCGGCAGAAGATTTTTGATCTGGTGATCACCGACATCATCATCCCCGAGAAGGAAGGTCTGGAGACGATCGCGGATATTCGCAAGCTGAACGCCACACTCCCCATCATCGCTATTTCCGGTGGTGGCAGGGTCGGACCGGACGACTATCTGGACGCGGCTCGCCACAGTGGCGCCAACGCGACCTTGGCCAAGCCGTTTGCACGCACGGAATTCATCAACACCGTGACTGCTCTGCTAAGGAGTCTCTGATCAATTCGCTCCTTCGAATTGATCCAGTCGGTGCGCATCGCGCACCTCGCCCGTTCCAAAGAAAACGAGCCTTGCAAAAAATGGTGGTGCATCCTCGCACCATTCCCCATTCCCCATTCCCCATTCCCCATTGGGAACAGATGATTGATGAGAGGTTCCCTAACGTGATTGGACCGTGAATCTGCGTCCTGATGCGGGTCTGGCCGCCGAATTTGCGGCGCTTGTGACCAACCCTGCGGCAAGTGAACTCGCGGTCGCAAGTCTGGTCAATCGTGTCATCTATCCCGCTGAAGACCTTGCTGGTGTGTCGTCAGCCGTGCAATCGCTGATTCCACCCGCCGGTCAGGCTGCATGGCTGCACCTGGGAACCCTGGGCTTTGGGGGTGATGAACGTGGTCTGATCGATCTCGACAACAGCTGTGTGACGAGGGTTCTGGAACGACGTCGAGGTCTGCCGATCACGCTGGCGATCGTGTTGATCGAAGTGGCCCGTCGACAGGGCCGGGAGGCCTGGGGCCTGAACGCACCGGGGCACTTTCTTGCCTCTGTTGATCACCAGGTGGTGGATCCTGTCCAGATGTCGACATTGCCGATGGCAGCGTCCATCCAGCGTGCTTCCGCGACTGAGATTGCGCAGCGAATGCTCAACAACCTCAAACACGCCTGTCTCTCGCAGTCGCAACCACATTCCGCCCTGACTGTGCTTGAACATCAGCGTGCCATAGCGCAGGCCATTGGTGACGTTGCAATGGAAGGTGGGCTGCGGCTGGAAACGGGCAATTGCTGGTACGCGCTCAACCTGCCCGAACTGGCGCTGGAAGAATACACCGCGTGTGAAGCAGTGGCGGCAGAAGGATCACCATTGGCCCGTGCGGCAAGTGCCCGGATACAGATTCTGAAACGGTTGCCCAAACCGACCCTGCACTAGGAAGTCTGCGCGGCAGAAGATCAACGGGCTGCGGCGGCGCCACTTCGGCCGGATTTTTTGTTCGTTTTCGGCATGTAGCGCCCACTACTAGCCTCAAACGAACGAAAAATCGGTCTCGAATTGAC